>Ga0114975_10000108_pt1 | contig 57843 bp, 46 predicted proteins | sample S_130626_EF_Meta_FD_87031 | JGI IMG/M metagenome (GOLD analysis project Ga0114975, IMG submission 87031) | Freshwater microbial communities from Lake Simoncouche, Canada to study carbon cycling - S_130626_EF_MetaG | ecosystem: Environmental > Aquatic > Freshwater > Lake | place: Lake...
CAACCCCCAACTAAGTTGATTGCCAGAATCTTTTCCGAGAATTAATGGGAATATGACGTTGCCTGAACCAAAGAGCATGGCAAACATAGCAAGCCCTGTGATGATAATTTTTTTAATATGAGTTAATGACATGAAGAAAATAATAAGTAGGAGGAATCTCCACATCTACGAAAGGGAGAGTGGAAGTGAGTTATATATTAAATTGAAAAGGAGACGTGATAAGCTTGCTCTCATTCCCTAGCCATGATATCTCGTGCTAATCATCTGCAGAGACCAGGGAGCTAGGATAAATGCTGCATGAGACTTCCATTTTGACTTGGGCAGTAGGGACAACATACAGCCCTAATCACAATCCTTCGCCCGTCTTGTACTAATGAGCTTTGCACGGCACCTCATGACGATTAGTATGAAATATCCGAGCTAAAGCCATTACTGACACCATTGAGGTATATTGATTCATGAAAACTGTAGCCAGGACATTTTATAGAAAAAAAGGGGCGAGTCTCCTCATCCTTTTTGTTCTTTGTGCTGCTGCTCTGAAAGTGCAGGCGGAGCCCTCCCATCATGAGATTAAAGTGCCTCTAGGGCTTGTGTGGGGTGATTCCATTGAAAACCTTGAGGAGATGGCTCGGCCAGGAGGGTTTTCTATCACCCATCGAGAAGAGGTCGCAGAAAAAACGATCATAACTGTTCATGGACTTCTTGGAACAGCACTAAGAGAAAATCTTTTTGTCTTTCAAAAAAATGCTCTTATTGAAATCGAATATCGCTATGGTGATCCCTCTTGGAGTGCGCAGCAGTATCAAGATTTCTTTGATTCATTTCGACGAATGTACGATGCAAAATATGGAACCAGCACGCAACTCATCTCTATCAATTCCAAAAGACAAAAAGAACTTACTATTTCCTTAACTGGTTATCAGTGGGTAGACTCCACATGCGTCCTAGATCTTTTTTACTATAGCGCAGAGCAATCCAAGGAGCGGGTTTATCGATTGGTAAGCCTGCATTACAAGGTGCCTTAACCCGCATATTTCATACTGATCGTGACGGTGACCTTGAGGTCCAGCATTATTAATGGGACTCCCCCTTGGCAGTAGCCTCTTTTTTATAAGCAATCCTTGTATGAAACATACCTAGTAATGTGCTAACAAGGCTATCTGCAATCTTATGCAGTTCACCAATAGTAATGGGGCATTCGTCATACTGATTGTCATGCAAGCGTTCTTTGAGGAGTGTGTGAATGAGGTCCTCGATACGCTGTGGCGTTGGGCGCTCTAGACTGCGTGTAGCACTTTCGGCTGCATCAGCAAGACCAATAATAGCCGCCTCCTTAGTACTAGGTTTTGGTCCAGGATAGCGAAACTGATCCATGCTTACAGCAGGGATATCCTCAAGGCGAATATTCATAATTTTTCCACCGGTACGAATATCCTCCTCCTGCTGACGTGCACGCTGAAAAAAAAAGTCGATCACTGTCGTTCCATGATGTTGACGAATGATGTCAATGATGCGGCCATGCAATTTATTTTTTAGAGCTAAGTCCACCCCTTCCTTAACATGAGCTGCAATGATGAGAGTACTCATGGTTGGGGTGAGGTCCTGATGAGGATTGTCCCCAGACCGCATGTTTTCTGTAAAATATTCTGATTTCACTAATTTTCCAATATCATGAAAATAGGCACCTACACGGCAAATGGTGGGGTTCGCATCAATCGCTTCTGCTGCTGCCTCTGCAAGGGTCGCCATCGAAAGGCTATGCTGGTAGGTGCCCGAAGCTTCCATGCTCAGGCGACGTAATAACGGATGATTTAAGTCAGCCATTTCAAGCCAAGAAATATCGGTTGTGACTCGAAAAAGGTATTCTAGGATCGGTAATAATCCACTCACAATGACTGAAGTGCCGAGTCCACTAGTGAAGACCGCAGCTCCTTGCAAAAGAAAGAGGAGCCAATTGGTATCTCCTGATAAGGGTAAAGATGAAAGTGGCATCTCCCCAAAAAGAATTGATAAGATTAGCGTAGCAATTCCAACATAGATGCCAGCACGAATGAGTCGTGACCGACGGCGCAGTTGAAAGGTAACGATTACAGCAATGAGGCCTGTAATCTGAGAAATAATTAAAAAAGGAATATTGATACTTGTAAAATGATCTACAAGAAAAGCACCCCAGAGCCCTCCAAAAAAAAGGGCAAAGAACCCCTCTTTTTTTCCTAAAAGTGCAGAGAGTGTTAATGGAGCGAACGTGTAGGGTACGAGCAGAGGTGCTATTTTTCCACTAAAGTCCTCAGTATTGCTGCCTAGGACCAGTACTTTTACAATGAGAAGCTGAAGAAGTAGTGTTCCAAAAATAAGGGTCAATCTTCTGTTGCTACAAAAAATATCATGATCGCCTATCCATAATTGAAAGAGTGCAGCGACAAAAAGCAAAAGAGCAATGACTAATTGTTGTGTTCCAACAACAGTATCTCCAAGCATCATAATCCCAACGAGGGCTGCTAATATTATCACTAAAAGCAATGAGCGAATGATCCAATGTGTTTCCAAAAAACTCCCGAGCCTTGTTTCTTTAACGCGTCTTCTTATTTTTCCACAGGTCAGCCCTCGAGCAGCTAGTTGACGTTGTTCCAGATATTTAACCATGAATTAATTAAGAAAGAGCTCGGTGCTTTTGATAAGCATGAATAACGGCTTTTACAAGCGAATGACGGACAACATCTGATTCTTGAAAATAGTGGAATCCAATACTAGGAATCATCTTGAGTGCTTGTAGCGCTTCAATAAGTCCGCTTGGTTTGTTTTTGGGAAGATCCGTTTGTGTTGGATCACCTGTAATAATACATCGTGATCCTAGCCCGATACGCGTGAGAAACATGAACATTTGTTCTGTAGTCGTGTTTTGTGATTCATCTAAGATAATAAATGCATTACTTAAGGTGCGGCCTCTCATGTAAGCAAGAGGTGCAATTTGGATAATGTTTTTATCTAGGTAACGTTGTATTTCCTCCGGTTCCAACATGTCATGGAGTGCATCATAAAGAGGACGTAAGTAGGGGAAAATTTTTTCTTGGAGCTCCCCGGGAAGGAACCCTAATGCTTCTCCTGCCTCAACAGCAGGACGTGTTAGGATGATAGTGCTTATTTTTTCTTGTTTCAACGCAGAAACTGCTTTGGCCATAGCAAGGTATGTTTTACCTGTACCTGCTGGTCCAATGCCAAATGTGATCTCGTGCTCCTCCATCATTTGAAGATAAATTTGTTGAGATTCTGTTTTAGGATAAATAGCCGGTTTTCGAAAGGAGCATTGAAGGCGTTGGGGGACTTTCTCTAAAGGCTTCATGGTAGAGTTTTGTAATACATTCAAAAATTCGTTTTTACCTATGGTGATTCCTCCCTTTTGTAAGTCAAGGAGCTCACCCAACATCAGTTGGGCTCTTTTGATGGCCTCAGGGGCTCCCTCCACCCGGAACCAACCATCACGGGTGACAATAGCGATCTCAAGAACTTCCTCCATCGTCTTAAGGAGCTGTTCATTGCCGTCATAGATTGCTTGTAATGAGCGTGCACTTTCAAATTCCCAAGTGATTGTCTGATGCTCAGGACGTGTGCTCGATATAATACGAGACGAAGCCGTCAGTGGAAGGGAAGAGTCGAGCGTCTTCAAAGTAAATACTGACAGTTTTATTTTGAAGCTTTAAGGTCTTTCTCTTTGAAATCCTTATAACCATAAACAAGAGCCCAAGGTGTTCTCTCCTCAGGTGATTTCAATACCTCTACGATTGCAAAATAAGTTCCAGTTTTTTCAGGGATGATATGAGATCCCGCTGAGGCACAGTGTTTTTTATCATGGGTGCGTTGCCAGGCCTCTGATTCAGCCAATTTCCCCAAGGCGTCATAAAGATGCACAGAAACTTTAGCATTCTTCACATCGGAGGCCATGATAAACCAGTAATCATTTCCTTTAAAGAGTTGTGCCATAACGGCCTTTTTCTCTTTGACTCCTAAATCACCACCCCATGCATCTTTACGGAAGGCATATTGTTTAGCATACGGTAGAGAGGCCTCATAAGCAAAAGCAAGAGCATCATCAACCGATGCATGGACGGTTGACATAAAAGCAATAGCAACTAGGCAAAGAGCTACACGTTGTTTTAGAGAAGATGGATGGTAAGAAAACACGGTCTTTTTAGATGAGAAAAGTTCAAGAAATATCATTGATTTTTTGAACAACATCATCGGTGAGAGAATGAATTTTTTTGATCTGCTCCCGAGGGATATCTTGTTTTTTCCCATCAATGATTGGGGCAATTTGACTCAGAATAGAATGAATGCGAACTACCAAAGGATTTTTCCTTAAGCGAGGCGACATTCTGTTAATACAACGATCAAAGTAACGAACCAACTCTGGTTGATGGAGGAGCTCAGCTCCTGAAGGAGTATAATGCTCGTCAACAATAGCAGTGAGTGCATCAGTGCCGCGAAGCCATCCTCCCAAGCTTACTAACTGAGCAAGATCTTCATCGTTCATTTCATCCATGGCAGCACGCACATCTTGTAACGCACCATCAAATTCGACACGCACCCCATGCCAGTCGCGATGATTTGCCTTATCAATAATGCTTTTGCTTCGCGTGATCACCGATTTGCGCACATTAATAGCATCGGCAAGAGTCAAGACATCACGGCCTAATTCTTTGACACGCTCTGCATCTTCAGCCTCAACAGCAATAAATCCTTCTGCAATAACGGAGCCAAGCAATAAAGCAACCTGTGCGCGATCATCAGGAGTTTGTGTCTTGCGAAGTCGAAGTTGAGCTCTCCAATTAGGATTCCCTAATTGATCGAGTACCCCAAAGATCTCGCTGGGGACAGGAACAACAACATCTTGAACGGAGGCTGCTGGAAAATCCGAAAGATTAATCGACATTGGAACTCCCTCTGCACGCAGTAAAGAGAGACTGAAGAGGAAAAAAAAGAAAATGAGTAAACCCGAGCTTAAAGTCCATGAGGAACAAGCAAGTGGAGATGTCATTGTAGAACTAACTCGCAAAAAATAGGATGAAGGGGTTTTCATGCTTTGGTTTAGAAACTCACTATAGTATAACTATTATTTTTAATAACGCACCGTTATTATCCAACGCTACGCAGACTTCTCAAAAAATTGACTTTTTAATGGACGCTCTAAGACTACAACATTTACTCAATATTGCCGCTAAAAAAAAGATTTTAGTTTTAGGGGACCTCATGCTTGATGAATTCGTTTGGGGAAATGTAGTTCGTATTTCACCCGAAGCTCCTGTTCCGGTAGTGGAGGTTGAACGAGAGTCAAGCTATCCAGGAGGTGCAGCTAATGTAGCTCGAAACTTAAGGCAATTTTGTCAAGAAGTACATGTCTTAGGCTCTATTGGAAAAGATGCTGCTGGGGAGAAATTAAGATCCTTAATGAAGGAAGAGGGATTGAAAACTGAAGAACTTATTCTAGCAGAGGAAACTCCCACCATTGTAAAAACTCGTATTATTGCGCAGCATCAACAGGTCGTAAGAGTCGATCGAGAAAAAAAATCGACTCTCAATTCCCATGTCTTACGGCATTCAATAGAGCGCTCTCTTGTGTTATTAGAAACAATAGATGCCATTCTTTTTGAGGACTACGGCAAAGGATTTCTCCGCCAAGAGTTAGTTGATGCTATTTTAAATCAAAGGAGAGATCAGATTATTACGAGTGATCCTCATCCTGGAAATCCCCTTGATTGGCCTGGTATTGCCGTGATCAAACCAAACCGTACGGAGGCTTTTGCAGCAGCAGGGGTTCCTTTAGTACCTCCTGTTTTTCCGGTGGAGCAAGATGGAGCGCTCCTTGCTGTTGGAGAGCGATTATTACAACGTTGGCATTCCCAAGCTCTCCTCATTACTCTTGGCGAGCAAGGCATGATGCTCTTTCGCTCTGGCCATCCTCCTTATCACACTCCTACTCGGGCTCAGGAGGTCTACGATGTTTCTGGGGCTGGAGATACCGCTATTGCTCTCTATACCATTGGGATCACCTCAGGGGCAACTCCAGAAGAAGCAGCGGAACTAGCCAACCATGCTGCTGGCATTGTGATTGGCAAATTAGGAACAGCAACATGCTCCCCTGAAGAACTTCAGGAAAGCTTTTTAAAATTTTCCTCATGAACCAGAGTGCCAACAATCAGGGTGATTCTCATGGTGCCAACAGCGATAGCCACGATAATGCTTGTCAACATGGGTCCCAACAAGGTCTCAAGCCGGCACTATTTCTAGATCGTGATGGGACTTTAATGAAAGAAGTAGATCATTGTCATCGCCCAGAGGAGGTTGAAGCCATTGAAGGTGCTGCTGCTGGGCTGGCCAAAGCACGCAAGCAAGGTTGGTATAATGTCATCATCACTAATCAAAGTGGTATTGGTCGTGGTTATTTTACAAAAAAAGAATTTCAGGCAGTTCAAGAGGAACTACAACGTCAATTAGGGGGTCTTATTGATACCACCTACATGGCACCAGATCTTCCTAATACAAACTCTTCTCGACGCAAGCCTGCTCCAGGAATGTTCCTAGAAGCAGCTCATGATCTTGGGATCAACCTCTCCCTCTCTTTTATGATTGGAGATCGCAGCAGTGATATAGAAGCTGGGAGAGCTGCAGGCTGTAAAACAATTTTGGTCTTAACAGGCTATGGTCAAGAAAACCGCAATTGTGGTGCCGATTTCATTGTAAAGGATGTAACCGAGGCTATAGATGTGGCTCTTACCTATAACGTTGATGCAACTTATGCGGGTTACCCCCCCCCATTTTTAGGATTATTTTCCAATACAAAATGTACTAAAAATGGTTCCTAGAATTTCTTCGGAATCGACTTCTCCCGTGACCTCTCCCACTGCCTCTAAAGCATCATGCAGCTCGATTGATAATAATTCTAAAGGCTCTCGCATCGATTCCAACACAATGGCTTTATCTATCGAATGTAAGGCACGGCTGAGACAAGCTTGATGACGTGCATTGATTGCTAAGAGCGAGGGAGTCGCCTCCCTGCATTCCTCTTTCTTGCCAGTCGCCCGCTTGATGATGGTTGTTATTAATGTTTCCATCCCTTCTCCTGTCATGCAGGAAATCATCAGCGCAGAAGGAAACTTCTTTTGCAAAGAATCCCGATTGGCGATCAAATCAACTTTGTTAAAAATTAATAATTCGTTCTTTGAAATAGGCTCTATTATTTGATTTATGTCTCTGGCATCGACGAGATGAAGAACATCATCGGCGTTGTTCACAGCCCTCTGTGCGCGTGCTACTCCCTCGCGTTCGATCAAATCTTCTGTTAACCTAATTCCTGCTGTATCAATAACTCGAAATGGAAAGCCACCGAGCGTTGTCATTTCTTCAATCGTATCACGTGTTGTTCCTGCAGTGGGGCTAACAATCGCTCGTTCCATTTCTAAGAGCTTATTAAAAAGGCTTGATTTTCCTACATTGGGAGAACCACAAAGAACGAGTGAGGCACCTTCCCTCACTAAACGTCCCTCTTCAGCCGTGTCTAATAATTGGACTAAATGATGACGAGACGATTCCATACGAGTGCGCAAAAGGGCCCCTTCTTCAGGGTTAATATCTTCGTCAGGAAAATCAAAAAAAGCTTCAAGATGGGCTACCATGGTTAGCAGTTCACATTTTATTTTTTCGATTTCTTGGCCCAAACGTCCAGATCGCTGTGCTAAGGCAATACGTTGAGCGTGACGTGTCTGAGCTGAAATCAAATCCATGACTGCTTCTGCTTGAGTTAGATCCATTTTTCCATGGAGGTAGGCTCGCTGGGTAAATTCCCCTGGACGAGCTAGTCGGGCCCCTTTGCTAAGGGTCGCTTCTAACAAGCGTGCTACAATGAGGGCTCCGCCATGACCACTGATTTCAACAACATCTTCCCCTGTGTAACTCTTGGGAGCTCGAAAAATAGTGAGTAACACTTCATCAAGGAGATGTTCTTCATGAACAATAGTGCCACAGTAGGAACGGCGGGATTCCATCAGTGATGGCCGGGTGTTTCCTTGAAAAAGCTGGTCCACTAGGGGAATTGCCTCAGGCCCAGAGATTCTGAGCACGGCAATAGCCCCTGATCCCGGAGGTGTGGCAATAGCGGTAATGGTATCGTTCATCAAAAATAAAAAATGAATAAGAAAAGAAAATCTTAAAAATGATGAGTTGAAATGGGTGCTATTTTATTATGGGCAACTTTTTTACCCCAAAATATGAGATGAGGCCCTAGTTTCTTCTGTTTACTTCACCCCAAATAGCTTTCTCTCCAAGATTAATTGTACCACTTCAGCAGGGACCATTCTTTTCCAAGTTTCATCTCCCTTTTTAATTTTAGCAACAACCTGGAGGGATTGAATTCTTAAGTATTCGGTATGGCAGCTATCAAGGGGAACAATAAATCTATTTTTGAGCAGATATTGGTAGAGTTCGTTGAGATGCTCTTGTACTGGGAATGAGGAGGCATGCAGTAAATTCCCTTGTTCATCGAGCGTCGGATAAACATAGAGCTGTACGCCCGTTTTGAAAAGACGCCCAAGACCTTCGAGGATTCCCCCTTCCAGTCCCACATAATACTTTTCATCAAAAAGTTCATAGAGACTGGGAACACCTAGTGGGAGGCCAATAATTTTACTCGTATAGCGCGTGAAATATTGAATGAGACGATAAAATTCACCGTAGTTAGAAATTAAGACTGTTCTCCCTAGTGCACTTAACATATCAACGCGATCCATGAAATCTTGGTGGTCGAGTGTTCCCTGGCGAAGAAGGTTCGACATCGTAATTTCCATGAGAATTTCAGGTTGATCGCCTTTCAACTCCTCATGCTTGAGGAAATGACCCAATGCACAATCTAGCATATCGTTGGCTAAGAGAGTTACAGGACAAAAGCTCCCACGCTCAACAAGAAGTGGTTTTTCATGAAATTTATCTGCAGCCTGAATGACATCACCATCACTATTAAATAAAACTGCCTGAGCCAAACCTTGTGTCACTAATTCCAGACACATGATACGATTATCAAGCATTGTAAATTCAGGTCCCGAAAAGCGAATCATATCTATTTCGATGCGTGATGAATTGAGGTCATCGAGCAGGGAGGTAATAAAAGCATTGGGATGATGACGCAGGAAAAAAGCCCCATAGATTAAATTAACACCAACAATCCCAAGAACCTCCTGCTGATCGATATTTTCATGATCAAGCATGCGCAAATGGAGAATGATTTCGTTAGGGGCACTTTGGGGTGACGATTGAAAGCGAATTCCCATCCATCCGTGAGCTTCATTTTGTGACTTATAGGACCGTGCTGCAACGGTGTTGGCAAAAGCAAAAAAATTCTTAGAAGTCCCCGATTTTTCCCCAAGACGCTCCAGGAGTAATTTATATTCATGATCAAGCATCGTTCCTAAACGTTCACGGCTGACATAGCGTCCGCATCGCCCGTAGATTTCATCAGAAAAAGTCATATCATAAGCCGAGATCGATTTGGCAACTGTACCTGCAGCACCGCCTACCTGAAAAAAACGCCGGGCAACCTCTTGACCTCCCCCAATTTCAGCAAATGTTCCATAGATCAGAGGATCCATGTTAATTTGAAAGGCTTTTTTATTTCCTTGAAGTTCGAATTGATTGGGCATGGGAGGTGAAACTATTCTGTTTTAAAAAAAGAGGAAATCTAAATTCTATTGAAAGAGTAGGGGAAACCTACTCCTTCTCTTGGAGTCTCATTGTAAGCCTTCCTCCAAGACCCTCAAAGGAACCGTTGCTAAAAATCACCACCACATCTCCAGGTTGTAATTCTCTCTCTAATTTCAAAATGATTTTATCAACGGAGGGTTCATAAAAAGCCTCTTTACCCATGGCAACGAGTTGGTTAACAAGGGTGGTGGGATTGAGGCGCTCCTGTTCCTCAAGCAAGGAAGCCCGAGCCACGGCTCCAATCATAATTCCATCAGCATCACCAAAAGCATGAGGAAGCATTTCTTGAAAAAAAGCACGACGGGAGGTATTGCTTCGCGGTTCAAAAAGAGCCCACAGCTGGGCCTTACCATAGCGAGTACGGAGGCCCGCTAAAGTTTCACGAATGGCCGTGGGATGATGGCCAAAATCATCGATAATGGTAATTCCATGGCTAGTGGTAAGGATCTCCTGGCGTCGCTTCACTCCCTCAAAGGACAATAAAGCCTGCTGAATGGTGGGAAGTGGAATATTATAAAAATGAGCAGCAGACACAGCCATTGCTGCATTACGAATATTATGCTCGCCCATCATAGCTATTTCAAAGGAGGTATCAAAAAGCTCAAATCCAGATCGCCCCTCCTTTTGGAAGGGATGCAGAATACGATTTCCTGCATTTTCAGAGAAACCAACCTCCACAATTGGCGCTGGAGCACGTTGGCCTAATTGATAACAGTGAACATCATCCCCATTGAGCAAAATCATTCCCTCAGAGGGGACAAGCTGCAGCAATCGGTGAAAGCTCCGCTTAATTTCTTCTAAGTTAGAAAAAATATCAGCATGATCAAATTCAATATTGTTGATGATGACTAGTTCGGGTAGGTAGTGCACAAATTTAGAACGCTTGTCAAAAAAGGCTGTATCATACTCATCCCCCTCTAAAATAACATGCCGCGACTCATCGGGATCACGAAAGCAGGCCCCTTGGCCTAGATTTTTAGGAATACCACCAATCAAGTAGGAGGGTTTTTTTTGAGCATACTCAAAAATCCATGTCAGCATCGAGGAGGTCGTTGTTTTTCCATGAGTGCCGGTGACAACGAGATTATGTCTTCCTTGCAAGAAGTGTGTTCGGAGTAATTCTGGAAGAGAGGTATAAAGTAGTTTTCTATTCAGTACTTCTTCTACCTCTGGATTTCCCCGTGAGAGGGCATTCCCAATAACAATGAGAGCTTCATCCTTGGGAAGGTTCTCTGAAGAATATCCAAGTGATATTGGGATTCCTTGAGCTGCGAGAAAATCAGAGAGAGGAGGATACGGCTTCTCATCAGAACCAGTAACATGCCATCCGTGTTGTTTCATAGCAGCAGCCACGGCTCCCATAGCGGTGCCACAGATGCCAATGAAATGAATCGCTTTTGAGTGTGTGCTGCCCGGGTGATTTGATTTCATACCATAGTGAGATGTTACTTGTGATAATGAAACCGTCATTGAAGAACAATGATCATTTCATTTTTTATGAAATATCCGGGTTAAATTTATTTCTCGGAATCTTTTTTTAGTAGCCTGAAGGCTTCCTCCACTGTCGACATAAATTGAGCTGGAAAAATAATAGTCGAATTTTTTTCAGTAGCAATTTCAGCCATCGTCTGAAGTGTGCGCAGTTGAAGAGCTACAGGATGTGCCGAGATGACATCAGCTGCTTCTCCTAGTTTTGTAGCTGCTTGATATTCCCCTTCTGCTGCCACAATTTTAGCACGGCGTTCACGCTCTGCTTCTGCCTCCTTAGCCATCGCACGCTGCATGTTTTCTGGTAATGTAATGTCTTTGATTTCTACCGCGGTAACACACGTGCCCCATGGTTCTGTGTGAGTATCAATTACCGTCTTAATTTGCTCATTAATATTGGCTGTCTCAGCAAGGAGCTGATCAAGCGAAAATCGACCAACGACATTACGCACCGTTGTCTGGCTGATCTGATTGATCGCACTGTAAACATTTTCAATGACAATAACTGCTTTCTCTGGATCCGAAATTTTGTAATAGGCAACAGCAGCAATATCAATGGATACGTTATCCTTCGTGATGATTTTTTGTGAAGGAATCTGCATGGTGACCGTTCGTAAGGAGACTCGAGTTATCGTTTGTAAGGGCCAAAAGAGAACGCTACAGCCTGCAGAACGAACACCAGTAAACTTACCAAGAAAAAAAACAACACCTCGCTCATACTGCTTGAGGATAATAATGGAGTTGAAAACGTAAAAAACAACGATAGCTACGATGGGTAGTAATAAAAACATTATCAAAAAATGTAAATCTTTGAATCTTGGTGTCGAGTTTTATATACAAATACGCAAGCCTGAGTATTTATACCAATCACCTGTGAAGACCGGGAAGCCGCATCAATACTGCGCCCAAGCTCAAAGGCTTTCTCGGGCAGTGTGTACACAATGCCAACGTCAGACTTCATCGCTCGCCATGCCCCATCACCCTTCGCTGCCTCCTCGTCACGATCAGTATGAATTATGCGGGTTAATAAACATCCTTTCTATAACGTTTTTCTTTTTTCATGGCTTCCACATAAGTGAGTGCCTCCTCAGGAGACTTCCCTCCTGCGAGTTCAATCGTTTTTTGTAAGGCTTGCTCCACATCCTTTGCCATACGGGAAGCATCACCACAGACATAAAAATAGGCTCCTTCTTCTAACCAACTATAGAGCTCCTTGGCTTCCTCAAGCATTCGATGTTGGACGTAGATCTTTTGCTCTTGATCACGAGAAAAAGCAGTATGAAAAAGATGCAATGTTCCCTCTTGGTGCATCGTTTCCAATTCCTCTTGGTAGAGAAAATCCGTTTTGGCCCGTTGATCTCCAAAAAATAGCCAATGTTTTCCAGGAGCTCCAATTGCTCTGCGTTCTTGTAAGAAAGCACGAAAAGGAGCGATTCCAGTTCCAGGGCCAACCATGATGACATGTCGGTTTGGGTCCTCAGGGAGTCTGAAATGTTTTGCGCTGTGAATAAAAACAGAAACAGGAATTTCTTGAGTCACACGATGAGCCAAGAAGGTAGAGCAGACACCCAAGCGCTGACGTCCTAGGCTTTCATATTGGACGGTGGCCACGGTTAGATGAATTTCCTCTGGATAAACTTTGGGTGAAGAGGCAATCGAATAGAGGCGTGGTTGCAGCTTGCGCAAAAGCTTTACAAATTCTTCAGGGGTAAAGTGCACTTGAGGATGTTCTAAAAGTGGATCAATAACTTCACGCCCCCAAAGATATTTTTCAAAATGTTCTTTTGCTTCAGGGGTACTAAACATCGTAAAGTGAGAGGCTGCGGCATCTTTTTCTGCAATAGCAGCAAGAAACTGCTTTGAAGGCTCGGTAATTGCATAATGGCGCAGGAGGGTATCTCGAATAGGTCTTATCTCTCCATTAGGATCAGGGACGAGCTCTTCACCGCTAAAGCCTAATCTCTCAAGAATCTCCTGAACAAGAAGTGGGTCATTCTGAGGAAAAACACCGAGTGAATCACCCACTTCGTAGATCAAACCGGAGCCAGCAATGGAAACTTCGTAATGACGTGTCTCTTTTGCTGAGTCCTCTTTGGTGAGCCGACGGTTGGTTCGAAGCAACGAGGGGAAGGGATTTTTGCGAGAGTAAGGAGAAGTGATAAGAGAAGACATTCGGTAATTCTAGAACAAAAAAGAAGCACTGAAAAGGGGAAGCTCTCCCTTTTATTATTGATTTCATATCATTTTTTTAGCCTTGAGCCCAGATATTAGAGAATATCTTAAAGCGGAGACTGAAAAAGCTGCTCATGAAGCTGAACATCAGCTTAGGCGACTTAAAAAAAGTTTTCTGAGATTTCTTTGTGATAGTTTTGCTTTTCTAAGTTGAATTGGAGAAATTTTTACTAGTTCTTTGTGGTACGAGCTGCTTTTATCGTTCGATTCAATAAATACTGTTATGAAACACATTTTTTTGTCTCTTTGTCTCTTTGTAATTTTCGGCATACAAAGTCACCTCCTCTTGGCTGCAGAGGCTCCTACCATTACAGTGCGAAAGAGTGACACGCTTAATGTGGCCATTTCTGGAATGAGTGGGGTAAATGGAGCGGCTTTTTCAAAAATACTTACCAATGATTTGAATTTAGCCGGTTGGTTTTCCCTCCAGCCTGTGGAGAAAGCCTCTTTTGTAATAAGTGGTGTTGCTTCAAATGGCCTGCTGCAGGGGAAAGTTGTCGATCGGGCTGGTTCGGTTGTTCTCTCCAAAAGTTATTCTGGAGATTCCCGTACTGCCACTCATCAATTTTGTAATGATATTGTTGAGACACTTACGGGTCATCCTGGCATAGCGCTCAGTAAAATTGCTTTTGTGAGCACGCGCACCGGACGCAAGGAAATTTATGTGGCCGATTATGATGGTTCCAATGGACGTCAAATCACTCATGATAATGCGATTAGTGTCTCTCCTTCGCTTAGTCCCAATGGAGGTCGTCTTGCCTACACTGGCTATCAAAGTGGTTATGCCGATATCTATCTCATCGATCTTGCTACGGGAGCACGCCTCCGGTTAGTAAAATTTCCAGGAACAAACTCTGGTCCACGTTTTTCTCCCGATGGAAATCGGTTAGTTTGTACTTTGAGTAAAGATGGTAATCCCGGTTTGTATATTGTTGGTATTAGTGGAGGTGCTCAACGCCTCACTCGCACAAGTGGTGCAGAGTCATGTGGTACCTGGGGCCCCCATGGAGCTGAAATCATTTACTCTTCTGATTTGAGTGGGGCTCCACAGCTCTACCGTATTAGTTCTTCAGGAGGACCAACCCACCTTATTTCAACAGGATTTGGCTATGCAACTGAGCCAAATTGGTCCCCTAATGGAGAGCGTGTCGCCTTCAATGTTCGCAGTGGTGGTGCATTTGCTGTAGCGGTTCTAGATCTCAAATCAGGCACCACCCGCATTGTTGCTCAAGGGGAAAATCCAGTTTGGGGTCCTGATTCACAGCATCTTCTTTTTAGCACCAAGGACTCATTAGTGCTTTTTGATGTTCAGCATGGAAAGGGAACACCGATTGTAAATGGGTTGGTGCAGGTCACGGAACCTTCATGGTCGAGGTAAAGTAGGGTCAAGAATAGGGGTCAGGCTTCAAAATTCAAATATTGACGTTGTTTCAATAATTAGTAAATTCTGATTCATGCCAAGAAGCATTCGCATTGAATATGAAGGTGCCTATTACCATGTGATGGCAAGAGGGAATCGAAAAGCTGCTATTTTTATTGATGATGATGACCGGCGTTATTTTTTACGCACGTTGGGAGAAGTGTGCAAGATGACAGGATGGAAAGTGCATGCTTGGGTTTTAATGGGAAATCATTACCACCTTTTTATTCAAACCCCCGAAGCCAATCTAGTCGAAGGGATGAAGTGGTTTCAAAATACCTACACGAGGAGATTTAATGTTAGGCATAAAGCGTGGGGGCGTCTTTTTGGAGATCGTTACAAAGCTATTTTAGTGGAAGGTTCAAATTCGTATTATTATGAAATTCTTCTGGATTATATTCACTTGAATCCGATACGGGCTGGTTTAGTAAAGTTAGAAAAGCAACAGAGCATATTAGATTATCCTTGGAGTAGTTTAGCGGCGGCTTATGCATTATTGCCAAGCAAACGAGAAGAGTGGATGGCATGTGCAGATGGTTTAAAAATATTTGATCTCTCCGACACTATTGCAGGACGTCGAAAAATGGTGAGCCGTCTTGACCGAAGGGCCATCGAGCTAGAGGCTGACCGGTGTGGTATTCCATTGAGAGCAGTTGAGCTGGATAAACGATGTAGTCATCTCAGCAGAGGTTGGTATTGGGGGACGCAGGCATTTTCAAAAAAAGTCTTTTCAATGATGGAAGATGTTTTCAATAAAAAAAGATCGCGAGTTTACCATTCTTCAGCTGCACATAAAGCGCACAATCTTCAACAAGCAGAGTCATGGCTGAAAGAAGCTCTAACTAAAGCGAACCTCACTCAAAAAGATTTACTAAAACTAAATGGATCCGATCCAAGAAAGGTTTTCATTGCGCTTTTTTTAAGAGGCAAGACAACTGTTGGAAATGAGTGGATAGCAGAACATCTCGAGATGAAGAGTGGTGCTAACGTAAGTTATCGATTGCACAATAGTGACACTAAAAAATTAAAAAAAGAGTTATCGAGAGAACTGCTGGATTATGTAAAAGCGCAAGGATTTGAAATTTGAAGCCTGACCCCTATTTCTTAAAAAAAATGAAAACCAAGATTCTCTTTTTAATTTTTTCTTTTTTTAGTGTTGTAAATAGTTTTTGCCAAGAAAAACGACCTGGCGAAGAAGGTATCATCACTATTCAAAAGCAGTGTGAATTTTTGAATGAGGTCGCAGCAAGTGACATTCATCATTTATATGAATCAGAAGAGAGTTCCATCAAGCGTTCTGGGAGTCCTGGAAGGTATCAGTATGAAGTTGTAGGCGAGATATGCAATGATGGTATGCAAAGGCTTGATTGGATTGATGCAGCACGTTATTGCAATTGGAAATTCAATAATAGTTTTCAAAAAGAGCCTGCCTTCAATGATGCTTTGATGACAGAATCGGGTATTTATTTATTGGAGGAGGATCAATTAGTAAGCGCAGATAATAACGCGCCTTTTTTTGTTTTTTTTTCAAATGCCCCTACTATCGATCCCTTGCTTCGATCCAATCAGGTGACAGCTGTCTGTGTTAAGAAGGAAAATGACGCTCATCAAGCTAGTGGAGCTGCTGTTGCAGGCGCTTTCATGGAAGGACTTGGAGAAGAACTTTTAGCAGGGACTCTTTTTGTGGCAGCAGTAGTAGGAACAGGAAGTGCCGTAGTAGGAGAAAGTAGAGAACTCAAAACACGATATGATTTTACTTTGGAAGGATGTCGCGTGGCGGTTCAAGACCATCCCACAGGAAAGCGTTTTATTGTTCAGGAAGATAAAACTCAAAAGAAAATTCTTTGTGTTACCGAAGAGTCTGCTGTAGGTGATCCTAGAGCTAATAGCGAAAATAAAAATACGACTCAACTAATAAGAAGACTTTTAAAAACAGAATATCTCGATGAAGAGGTAGAAAAAATTATGCCTCAGCAGGATAAAAAAAATAAAGAATATCCTGCGGTGAGTAGCGAATTACTTATTAAAGCTTCTAAATTGCCGCGTAAAGTCGTTGGAGCTTCTTCAAAAAGTGATGAGGAGGTTTTTGGTCCTCATAAAGAACGCATCCGAGAATTACAACTTCATCTTGTTAATGCGCAACTAACCACCGCTTATGCTACAGCACTATCTAAAAAAATCGAAGAGGATGATGGCAGGTGGTTGTCTGATATAATTGACCAACGCTATTTTTTAGTTGTGCGTTATCGCGCTGCTCATGCCAAAATGGAGGAGATTATCAAAGTTGCCACTGCTCGTATTCGTCAATGTGAGAAAAAGACAATGAATCTTAAGGGACCGCTTGATGGGGATATAACAATTTTAGAACGATTTTTTCCCGGGTATGAAATTTTTTCAAAAGAGATTGAAGCTGCTAATCAGGCTCACGAAAAACTAAACGAGGCGATTAAAAAGAATGATGCGAATATCGACGATGCTGCAAAAGCATCACAAGGCTATTGGCAGAAGATTTTAATAAAAACGAAAGAGGCTCAAAAAATGCTTTCAGAGACTCAAAAACCGTTTTTAGAAGAGTTAAAACATTTCCGTGAGACGTATCGTTTGTATCAAGAAGAGTATCAAGAATTGTTACGACAATTATCTGAGCAAACTAAAATTGTTGATGCTTCATGGCAGAAGGCTTTTGTTACCGCAGAAAATCTCGTTTCTGGCGTTTTAGGAAATGATGGTATTGCTGCACTGAAAGCTGCCAAAGAGACTTTTTATGGAGATGAAACAAAAGGAATTCAGTCCGTAAAAAAAGCGAAAGCTTCTTTTGAAGAAGCTGAAAAAGCTGCGGCTAGTTGCTTTGAAAATGGAACAACTTATTTCTTTCAAGAGGAACATCAACGTTCTGCATCTCTTGGAAAGATGGAGGAGATATGGATTCAAAGAATCAAAAAATATGATGGACTCATACAAGAGAAGAAAAATTTAAAAAAACAACTTCATGAAGCCAATGATTCATTAAGTGAAGAAGAGAAAGAAAAAATTCACGAAATAATTATGAGCCTCGATGTTAGACGTAGAGCAGAATCTAATGAAGTTGAGGCGCTCCGTCGAGCTGTTGAGGCAGTAAAAACGCTTCATCAAGCGGAAGCTATTTTAACGGAAGCAACGAAAATGGAATGGAGGTCTACTGCTGCTGAGCCAAGTAATACCTTAGGGAGCGATAGTCTCTATGATGCTTTTGTGCATAAAAAAAACAGCTCTCTCAAGATACGTAAAGCAGCTCTTTATTCTGAAAAAGAGCTGAGAGGTCAGGTTGATTCGATCTATAAAGCGTATAATGGCGTGGGTACATTTTTATCTCAGCCTTCTTTTTCGGCAGGCTCTGTATCTCAATTAAAAAATTTGATGGTTCAGCTAAAAAATTCTTGGACGGAAGCTAACAAGCAAGTTGCTGTGAGTCGACGAGCATGGAATAAGGCTGCGAAAGCTGTTGAGGAAGCACGTGAGAGTAAGGTGACTTGGGCCAAGAATATTTTACGATTAGCGAGCACAGGCACACACAATTTTTCTCTTGGGAAAGCGACTAAAAAAGATGGAGAGCTCTTAGGTGCATTATGGGTCGGGCGTGATGTTTTGGAATCTGAAAAAGAGAGTCCTGCAACAAAGAGCGCCGGTAGTGCTGCTGCTGACTTTTCTCGTGATGAGGAAGAGAAGGGTAAGGGCGTAATGAGTTGCGACGGATTGAAACGATTTCGACCCTTAGATTACAAGGCCGACTTTAAAAAATATCAGATGAATTTTGAGCAACGTTCGGCTCCTCACAAAAAGTGGAATGGAGAAGAACAAGATGGAAGTATTACGTGGGGAAATGGACATCTCACGATTATCAATCCTCACGATGAAGATGCTGGAGTGCATGTTCTCTCTTTGCGTTTTGTGCCATTGAAGGGAGCACAATTAGATGAGGGGATTTATGATGAAAAAGAAATGCAACTCAAAGCAGAAATGCGAGAGTTGGATCATCAAGCTCTCTATGCACAATATAGTATATCGTTAATGAAAGATCAGCTTAGGGTTGCTGAATATGAGCAAAGAGAAGAAAAGGTTGCGGAACTACAAAATGAAATTATCCGTTTAGAAAAAGAACAACCACAACTCTGGTCTGCCGTGATGAAATTGTGTGAAAAAGGACACGCAATTGCTCCTAAAGAGGCAAAAGAATGGTGGGGTGATGAAATAGAGAGGGTCAAAATACAATCGCAATTAAATAATTCTGATGGCAATTATGAGCTTTGGAAAGAGATGCTAGCAGCATCTGATAAACAGCTTGCTGTTTGCGATTATGAAAAAGAAAGGAGTGAACGATACTATCGCTTAGTAGCTTTAGGAGATCAAGCGCTTCAAGATTTTTGGAAAAAGAAAATTCGATCTTGGGAATTGTTTAAAAAAGGGGAACAGGCTCAAGTATTCTATTATGAGGCAAGTAAAGAAAGTTGTTTGGCAGATCAGCTTTCTCAACAATGTGGGGCAACAAAAGATAACGACGTGTTCATGAATGCGATTCAACAAGAGAAGAAGGCTATTAAGAGTTGGGATCCAGTGATTGAAAAATTTAAAACATTGAAAGAAGATTCAGAAATCCCGGAATATTTTACATGGCAAAAGGCTTTAGAGGCTTCTTCTGATGCAAAAAACCAACGCAAGCTCACTCAACTTGAATTAGATGTAATAAGATTAAGAACTGAGGTAGATAAATTAAGTGAGGCTGCGCGTACCAATCCCTCTTTATGGAAAGAGGCCGTGACGGCGAGCAAAAAAGAAAAAGTAGCTTGTAAGCTTGCCCTTGCAATGTGGAAGCAAAGCATTAAAGAAATCCCTGTTCACCGAAAAGATCTTCTTGGTTGGTGGGAGAAGCGGGAGCAGTATTTAGGTTCTGACCGTGATGATGCTTCGCTTCGATTAAGCATCAATCAAAATAATGAAGCTGTTGTTGCTAGCGCTGCGGCCCATCAAAGGCCTTCTTCAAAAGAAAAAGTGCGTCAGGTCATTAAGGATAAGGAAGCACGAAGAAAGAAATAGTATTTAACTTGTCGGTTCATTAAGGGAAATCACAACTGTCCGGTTAAAAGAGTCTTAACCTGCATATTTCACACCAATCACCTGCGGATACCGGGAAGCCAGCTGTATACTGCTTTGATCTCGAAGTCCTCCTCGGGCAGTAGGGACTCATACAGCCGTCGTCAGACTTCATCACTCGCCTTGCCCCATCAGCCTTCGCTGCCTCCTCGTCGCGATCAGTATGAAACATTCGGGTTAATGAGTTGTTAGTATTTGAAAAAAATTATTTGAAAGAAAAAAAAGTGTGAGGTCTTTGATCTCTTTTCTCCTTTCGTGATGATCATTGGTTCAAAATCGCCTTTACGATCTAGGGGTATCTCTATCTCGATTGATCCCTCTTTTGTTAGGAGCGTTTTTTTTGCTGTACCTATTTTGATAGTTTTCCTCCTCGCGGGGCTTCTCTCTTTGCTCGTAGCCAAGATGGAGCGTGAGCTCTCCTCGAAGTGCTCGTTCTACAATCCTCTTCGTCAACATTGGAACTATTCCATCTACTCCAAAAATCCTTCTCTTGTGCTACCATGTTTTTTTGTAACTCATCACTCATCACTTCTTCCCCTCTTTTTACCAATCTCTGACAAGAGCGTCCATGCAGGTAGTAGGCAAGTTCAGCAGGCGATTCAATCTTCCAGAAAGCAAAATCAGCATTTTTTCCGATTTCTAAAGAGCCACATTCTTTTTCAAGACCGAGAGCTTGTGCTGCATGTAGAGTCACGCTGCGTAATGCTTCTTCGGGCGTAAAACGCCATAATACGCAGGCCAAGTTCATGATCGTAGACAAAGAATGAATCGGTGAGGTTCCAGGGTTAAAATCGGTAGCAAGGGCGATAGGAATGTGATGTTTGCGTAAAAGCTCGATGGGAGGAATCTGAATCTCACTCAAAAAATAAAAAGCCCCGGGTAATAATACAGCCACCGTTCCTGATTCTTTGAGGGCGAGCACATCAGATTCCCTCATATATTCTAAGTGATCGGCAGAGAGGGCTCCATAGCGGGCTGCGAGCGAAGAGCCTCCGAGCCAAGAGAGTTGTTCTGCATGGATTTTCAATTCAAAGCTAAGATCCTTTGCTGCTTGGAAGATCATTTTTGTTTCTTCTAACGAGAAGGCAATGTTTTCACAAAAAACATCAACAGCTTCTGCAAGCTCTTCTTTTTTTACGACGGGTAAAAGCTCGTTGCATATCCATGCTACATACTCGGTACGGCGATGTTGAAATTCCGAAGGAATCACATGGGCTGCAAGGCAAGTCGTTTGAATAGAGATTGGAAAATTTTCTTTCAGCTCTTTAGCAACGCGCAATATCTTTAACTCACTTTCCATGTCGAGACCATAGCCCGATTTTATTTCTAGAGTGGTAACACCTTGCCTCATAGCAAAGCGTATTCGCTGCGAAGAGCATTCTAAGAGCTCTTCAAAGGAGCTGCTCCTTGTTGCACGAACACTCGATAAAATACCCCCTCCCGAGGCCAGGATCGATGCGTAAGATTCTCCCTGCAACTTTCGTGCAAATTCGTCAGCGCGCTGACCTGCAAAAACCAAATGAGTATGACAGTCGATGAGTCCCGGAGTAATCCACTCTCCCTTCATTTCAAAGACGTGGTGGGCAAGCCCTCTAGGAGGGCCAGGTAAATCAACCTCTCTTCCTAGCCAGACAATCTTTCCATTCTTTACAGCAATGGCTCCATCATGGATGGCTCCGTAGGGAGTATTGATCGGGGCCAGTGTTGCCAAATGAACACGGGTCCACAGTTTATCCCACATAGTTTTTTAGTACCTCTGCCACAAAATGAGCTGCGAGCTTTGCTGTTTGTGAATCCTGATCATAGATAGGATTGAGTTCTGCAATATCAAAACCAATCACTTTACCACTTTCAAGAACCTGTCTAAAAAATGGAAGCAAGGTGTAGGGTGAAAGACCAAACGCTTGTGGTGAACTCACTCCAGGAGCATAAGCAGATGCAAAGACATCAAGACAGAGAGTGAGGTAAATATTTTTAGAAGCAGCCAACCAGGCTCCTAAAGATTCATGTACTAGATGAGGTCGATAAATCATCTCTTCAGCGAGGGTATAGTAGGTATTGATAGAATGAGCATAATCAAAAAGATTTGCGGTATTACCTAGAGGTTGAAGACCTAGACAGGCATAACGTGATGCTATTTTCTTTTCTGTACAATAGTGATGAATCTGACGAAAGCTCGTTCCTGAAGAGCCATTTCCATTTGGAAAAAGAGGACGCAAATCAAAATGAGCATCAAAATTTACCACATCGATGTTCAGCGTAGGATCATTGGGATCTAATGAGGGAGTTTTCAGACTAGAATACGATTTTACAAGTCCTTGAAAATGCCCCCAAGCCATTTCATGGCCACCCCCTAAAACAATGACAAAGGCTCCTCGAGCTCTCAGTGTCGCTATCGTCTCTGCAAGGAGCTTCTGGGCTTTTTCTAAATTATCCTCATGACAACAAATGGTGCCGGAATCCCAAAGGGAAATAGTTTTTTCATTCCATGCAAGGTTCTTTAATGCTTTGCGCAATGGCTCAGGAGCATCGGCTGCTCCAAATCGTCCCAGATTGCGTCGAACCCCTTCATCAGAGGAAAACCCAAGAAAAACAATGCTCCGAGCTGGTAGTAAGGGAGGTAGTTCTTCAAGAGGAAGTGGCTGAATATGGCACCCTAGTCGTCCTTGCGCAATTTCCTCTTCCTCGTTCCAGGGTGATGGATGGAGATAGGAATGAGCATTAAGTTGGTACATAAAAGAAATAAAAAATGATGCTAGCCCGACTTGCCTATTTGAGAACAGTCATGGAAGTTTGGTTTCCCATCAATCTCTAAAACAACAGTAGCCACTCTTCCACCCAAAACTGCTTGCTGCAGCGCCTCTATCTCAGGCGATAAAACATGGTCGGAGCTATCAAGTTGAATGAGTGGAGAGAGTTGTTTCATGATTTTCTCAAGACGCTCGCTTGTTTTAAGAGGAAGATGAAAGGCCACAGCACGTATTGTAGAGAGCAGCTCAATTGCCGTTACATAGCCAGCATTTTCAAGCATTTCATGTAAGCGTCGTGCTCCGGAAGTCGCCATGCTCACATGATCCTCTTGATTTGCTGAAGTAGGAATGCTGTCAACACTGGCAGGGTGAGATAATGATTTGTTTTCGCTCACCATCGCTGCTGCTGTCACATGAGCAATCATGAGCCCAGAATGCAATCCGCTATTTGTTACAAGAAATGAGGGGAGACCACTAAAATGGCGATCCATGAGCATGGCAATGCGTCGTTCTGCAATAGAAGTCATTTCGGCAATAGCAAGGGCTAAGTGATCAGCAGCAAAGGCTACTGGCTCAGCATGAAAATTACCTCCACTGATAACTTCTCCTGTCTCAGGAATAACGATGGGATTATCGGTGATGGCGTTAGCTTCACGCTGTAGTATGCTAGCGACATAGTTCATGGTATCTAAACAGGTCCCCATCACCACTGCTTGGCAGCGCATGCTATAGGGATCCTGTACTTTTCCACAATCACGATGACTCTCCGAAATCGAACTATGTCCTAATAACTCACGTGACCAAGTAGCAATCTGTTGCTGTCCTTGCTGGCGACGTAGTTCTTGAATTTTCGGATGGAACGGAGAGATGGATCCTTTAATAGCCTCAATCGCAAGTGCTCCTGAAACAATAGTAGATCCTAAAAGACGCTCTGTTTTAAAAAGGGCAGCCAAGGCAAGTCCTGTGGAGACCTGAGTTCCGTTAATGAGGGAAAGTCCTTCTTTGGGGCCTAGTACATAGGGCTTCCAATCAATTATTTTTAATACTTCATGGGCTGAAATAATATTTCCTTCAAACCATGCATCTCCCTCTCCAATAAGAACACCTGCTAAATCTGCAAGTGGAGCTAAATCTCCAGAGGCCCCAACAGAGCCCTTAGCATGAAGACATGGAAAAAAACCACGATTAAAAAGCTCTAATAATTTTTCGACTAGAATCCATCTTACTCCAGAGTAGCCAGCAGAAAGACCGACTATTTTCAAGGCTAAAACCAATTTGCAAATTTTTTCATCAAGATATGCTCCCACCCCTGCTTTATGAGAGCGGATAATATTGAGTTGTAACTCTGCTAATTTATCGGGTTCAATGCGCGTACTTGCAAGAGCTCCAAATCCAGTATTAATACCATAGACCGTTTTTCCTTCCTTCATTGTCTGAGTGACGACTGCCGCCGAGCGCTCTATCGCGATTTTCAGAGAGGAGGCTACATGAAGTGCTGTGGGCTCAAAATAAATGGTACGAAGTTCTGCAAGAGAGAGTCCCGATTCGGTGAGGGTAATAGAATTTTTCATGAGTAGGTTGTACAAGGGTAAAAATTAAAAATTCACGTTTTTAGGATGATGGGGCTGCTGTTACTTTCAAGAGAAATAGGAGCAGGTTTCTTGAGTAAATTTTCTATTTTTGTATCTACTTAAGATATTGTTATGGAATCATCGGAAAATTAAGATGATTTTCTTTTGCACATGCAATTGCTTTTTGATAGCCAGCATCTGCATGACGCATTACTCCAGTAGCAGGGTCATTCCATAGAACACGTGCGAGGCGTTTTTCAGCTGCATCAGTTCCATCGGCAACAATGACCATCCCTGAATGTTGAGAATACCCCATCCCAACACCTCCTCCATGATGCAAGCTTACCCAGGTGGCTCCACTTGCTGTACTAAGTAAGGCATTGAGAAGAGGCCAATCGGAAACGGCATCGGAACCATCGAGCATGCTTTCTGTTTCACGATTAGGGCTTGCGACCGAGCCGGAATCCAAATGATCTCTTCCAATGACAATGGGAGCTTGTAGTTCTCCAGAAGCAACCATTTTGTTGAAAGCAACTCCCAGACGTGCACGATCCTTAACTCCTACCCAACAAATACGCGCTGGTAATCCCTGAAATTGAATTCTCTCACGAGCCATATCCAGCCAGCGATGGAGATGAGGATCATCAGGAATAAGCTCTTTAACTTTAGCATCTGTTTTATAAATATCCTCAGGATCCCCTGAGAGAGCTACCCAGCGAAATGGGCCTATCCCTTCACAGAAGAGAGGCCTGATATAAGCAGGAACAAAACCTGGGTAATCAAAAGCATTTTCTACACCCTCAAGAAGGGCCATCTCTCGAATGTTGTTACCATAGTCAAAAGTAGGAATGCCCTGGTGATAAAAAGCAAGCATTGCCTCTACATGACGTGCCATCGATTTTTTGGCAGCTGAAATTATTTTTGTAGGGTCTGAGGAACGGCATTCCTCTGCCTGCTCAAGAGTCCAACCTGCAGGTAGATATCCATTCAATGGATCATGAGCACTTGTTTGATCTGTTACCATGCTTGGTTTTACACCACGTTTTAGTAATTCTGGAAATATTTCGGCAGCATTTCCAAGCAAGGCGATAGAGATGGGCTTTTTTTCCTGACACGATTTTTCAATCATAGAAAGAGCTTCACTCAGATCATTCACGCAGTGATCGACAAATCCTTTGGACAAGCGTTTTTCAATGTGTGCTGGATCACATTCTACAGCGAGAACAGAGGCACCAGCCATGGTTCCAGCAAGTGGTTGAGCTCCTCCCATTCCCCCAAGGCCAGCAGTGAGAATCCATTTGCCTGACAAATCTCCTTGGAAATGTTTTTTACCTGCCTCAACAAAAGTTTCATAGGTCCCTTGAATGATTCCTTGAGTGCCAATATAAATCCAAGAACCGGCTGTCATTTGACCATACATCATGAGGCCGAGTTTATCTAATTTATGAAAATGCTCCCATGTAGCCCAATGAGGAACGAGGTTGGAATTCGCAAGGAGCACACGGGGTGCATCAGAATGTGTTTTAAAAACGCCAACTGGCTTTCCTGATTGAATCAAGAGAGTTTCATCCTCTTCTAATTGTTGAAGTGTTTCGACAATACGATCAAAGCATTCCCAATTGCGGGCTGCCTTACCAATACCACCATAAACAACTAAATCCTCGGGGCGTTCTGCGACCTCGGGGTCGAGGTTGTTCATGAGCATTCTTAAGGGAGCTTCTGTTAGCCAACTTTTTGCAGACAGTGCAGTACCTCGTGAAGCACAAATAACACGAGAAGAATGGTGTGTATTCATTTTTATCAATAATTAGAATTTGAGCAATTCTAAGACAGAAAAAGGGAAAAAGGGAATCAGGAAGAATTTTTTTCTTCTTTCAAAAAACTATTTTTATGAACTATTCGGGGGGGCTCGGATATTTCGTACTGAAGTGTCATGAGGTGCCCTATAGAGCATTCATCTGACTTTTATAGTCCCTAACCCGGATATTTCACACTAATCTACTGCGGAGGCCGGGAAGCAAGGGTGGATGCTGCGTTAGACTCACATTTTGATTTGGACAGCATGTACACATACAGCCCGGCATCAAAATGCTCGTCTGCCTTACCCCATCAGCCTTCGCGACTTCCTCGTCACGATTAGTATGAAATATCCGGGCTAAAGGTAATTTCTATGAAGCCTTGCTTTGAATTTTCTCCATACGATTCGTGCAAGTAATAATCCAAGTAGAGCAAGAGCGATTCGAGTCACCTGCGAGTAGGCAGCATGATAAGTAAAGGCGGTGGCTTTGCTCGTCACCGGATCAACAGTTAATTTTGAAATCCAAATTGATAAATAATTTCCAATAGCTCCGATAAATAGAAAATAAATCGCTACTAAACGGCCTTCACTATCATGTGGGGCAATATCGCCCCAGGAAGCTAACATCACTGGTTCCGTAAAAAGTTCCGCCACTCCCAGCATTACGATGCTGAGGACAGGAAGCAACATACAAATCGGAGTATGTTCACTAGCTAATCCCGAGGCATAGGTCATTGTTCCAAAACCGAGTACTAGTAATATCAAGGCAATACTTACTTTGGTATCAGTTTGAGGACGGATATGATGGTGACCCATCCAACGCCATAAAAAAGCCATCACCGCTCCTGCAATTAAAATACTAGCAGCATTCAGTGATTGAAACATTCCAGCAGGTACGGTGCACCCCATGATAGTACGGTTCACATAGCGGGAAATAAAGAGTGGATAGGAACTGGAAACTTGATTGCTAAAGATCCAAAAAGAGGTCACGAAAAGGGTGAGCACCGCCATCATGATAAGCCCTTTTTGGTGAGCAGGAGTTGTATTTTTATAAATCTTTAAAAAGATAGTAAGGGCCATAATAACAACAATCATCAACAAATAGGCTACCCAGTCATGAAGTAGTATTTCGTAAAAGAAGAGAAAGGAGGTGAGTAGAATGCCACCTGTTAAAAAAGTTTTTTTAGAAAGTGAAAGATGATCCCATGCTTTTGTTTTCTGTGTCTGTTGCTCCCATTGAAAATAGCGCTTAGATAGGAGAAAGATGAAAAATCCTAACATCATCCCAAAAGCAGCTACAATGAACCCCATATCCCAACTGATGTTTTCAACTAAATAAGGACAGATCATTGCAGCGAGCATGGAGCCAATATTGCCAGCGACGTAGTACCATGAAAAAGCTGCGGTAGCACCAACCGGATCATGATAGTAGCAGGTACTAATAAGACAAACGGCATTGCTTTTAAAAAAGCCAATTCCCATTGTTAAGAGGGATAAGCCAATAAAAACATTTTGTCCAAATACCGTTAGCATAAGGTGCCCTAAAATGATTAAAACAGAACCTGTAGCAGTGGCATAACGGTACCCGCAATAACGATCCGCTAACCATCCTCCCAGAATAGGAGTAATAAATACGAGTGAGATAAAACTTCCAAACAGTTGATAGGCTGCTGAGTCAGAATAATGGAGCTGGCTCGTAAAATAGAGAACCAGAATAGCTTTTAATCCATAAAAGCTAAAAAACTCCCACATGATAACAGCAATAATGCACAAGGCTGCTTTTTGTTGTGTCTTTTTTAATGCTGTTACCATTCAGTGAAAATCTTATTTTAGGGCTCTTTAATTGTTAAAAATACTTCTTTAATTCAGAATAGGACTATAAAGCTAGTGTTGATGTCAGTTTTTTCGAACGTTCGTGGAGGGCATAAATGATGAATGGCAATGCAGAGCTAGAAAGAACACCTATAATCATCGTGAGCTCATATGTTTTGAGGCTACCAACAGCGATTTGACTTGGTGGGAGGAATCCAATACCAATTGTAAAAATACAACTCAAGGATCCGATAGTGCAGACAGTCCACAATCCGATTTTTCCACCAGGGATGATAAAAGTACGTTTCACTTCAGGGTATTTATAGCGAAGTTTTACTGCAGAGGCGAACATGGCTACATAAACAAGTAATGCTAAAATTGAAGTAATATTGGTTAATACCCAAAATCCACTCGTGACGGTTGGCATGAATAAGAAAACAGAGCATAATAGAGTAAAAATACACCCTTGGACAACTAGAATAGTTACCGGAACCCCATGTTTATTTTTATATCCCAATTTTTTTGGCAAGCATTCGTCCTGACAAGCTATTAACAGACTTTTGCTAGGTCCTAAAATCCATGCATTAACACCTCCCACAGAACTCAACACAATGAGAAGAGCCAAGACCGGCATAAACCAACTCATATGAAAAGAAATAAAGAAAACTTCAAAAGCCTGCATTAAGCCAGAAACAATATTGAGTTGTTTTTGAGGAATGACTAAGGCAACCGCTAAGGAGGAAAGGATAAGCGAACTTAAAATGATGATCGCTGACCAAAAAATAGCTATAGGATAGTTTTTTTGAGGGTCTGTTACTTCACCGACATGAACAGCAGACATCTCAATGCCAACTAGGCTGTAAAGAACAGCTGTTAATAAGACCATATTATCGATGCTACTTAAGTCTGGGAAAAAACTGTGCCAGCTAAATTGAATATTTATAGGCTTTCCAAGACACATCCAAACAATTCCTAGAATAATAATAAACATCATAGGAATGAGCACTCCAATAACGGCTGTTAAGGAGCTCAAGGCACTTGATGCTTTCATTCCAAAGAAATTAATAATAGTGGCTCCCCAGAAAAAAATAAAAACAACCGGCAGAATGTAGAATTTATTATTTACTAAATCTGGGTTAATACAGTAGGCCAATGTTGCGGCAATAAATGACATAATCGTGGGATACCAACAGAGGTTATAAAACCACTGCATCCATATCGTCATAAACCCGAATTTTTTACCAAAAGCTTCACGAGCCCAAAGATAGACTCCTCCTGCCTCTGGCCACCCTGTGGCAAGTTCAGCAGAAACTAGTGCTGTGGGAATGAAAAAAAGCAAGGCGGCAGCTGCATAGTAGAAGACGATGGAAAAACCATACTCTGCACTCATCGGCAGCGATCGAATACTATCGATTGCAATAATATTCATCATAACAAGACCAAAGACACTCAGTGATTTTTTATTCATAGACTTTTGATTATTGAACTATGGGTTTTTGTTTTTGACTAAGAAATGGGTAACTAGCTAGAGCACTGAGTATTAACACAATTCCAAGAAAAGCTTCAAATGAATTCGTCCATAGAGTGTAGAGAAGTGCCATCATGCTCACAGCTGCAAAAAAAAGTTGAGGGAGTGGATAAAGTGGGGAACGAAAGATTGTTTCGCGAGTATGTGGGGTATTTTGGGAAATTACATTGTTCAACTCCTCATACTCTTGACACTCGATTTTGATATTTTTTTGAGTTAGCCCAGATATTTCATAATGATCTGTTGTGAGGCGCTGTGAATGCTGATCTAGAAATGGAGAGCGATGATCTTCGACAACAATTGTATCTTTTATATTACTCGAGGCAAAGTTTGAGCCTAATGCTGTATTCTTCACATTGTTGCAAGCCGCCGCAGGATCAGCATGAAATATGCGGTCTAGCTGCAAATAGCTTTTATTTTTATGATGAGAGGCTCGAGAAAAAGCACGCCGTCTCAAGACGATAACGCTTAAAACACCTAAGAGTTCGCACAAAATCAATGCAAACTGAGTGCTCACTAAAATAGTTTTAAAGGAGGAGGTTAACAGTAATACAATCACTAAGATATATTGAAAAAGAGTAGCACGAAGCGGTATATTATTTGCAGAAGCACAACTAAACCAACGTAAGACTAAAAGATGTTTTCCCATTGCTTGCATGATTCGTGGACCTGTCCAGGTCATTGCACTAATGCTAGCAATGAGACCAAAAGCAATAAGGGCAGACATGGCGCGACCTCCCTGTTGGCCTATAAGATGTGTTGCAACAACACGTCCAATATCTAAAACACCACGTAGTTCATTCTTAGGTGCGGAGATGAGAAAGATGGCATTCACAAGTAAGTAAACAATCATTACAAAAAGTGATCCAATAATGAGAGAGCGCCCTACGGTGCGTTGTGAGGTGGTAACATCATCAGCGATATAGGTGGATGCATTCCATCCAGAGTAGGAATAATAACAAAAGAGTAATGTTACTCCCGAAGTCGGCTGAAACAATTCCTGGAGCGCAAACTTAGTAGGAAGAAGCGTTTTCAAAGGCACTGATGCATACCGCATTCCCAAGTAGCAAATAAAGGCGACCAGCAGGAATTTTAATCCAGTAGTAATATCTTGAAAACTAGCACTAACCCCTAGGTCAATGAGATGTATTCCAGTTACTAGAGTCACTAACACTATTGAAGAAACCATCGGAGGTACGAAGGGAAACATCGCTTGAAAATAGGTACCGAATGCCATGCTTGCCAGAGCGATGGGTCCTACACACCCTGCTATTTGTGTGATAATTCCTGCCGCTGTGCCAATGGCTGGATGATAGATTTTTGTAAAATAATAATATTCACCGCCGGAATGGGGCATTTGTGCAGATAGCTCTGCATATGACAAAGCCCCACAAAGCGCTACAAGACCACCCAACGCCCATAGCAACAGAAGAGTAAAGCTACTTGAGATAGAAAGCAGCTGGATTCCGAGACTCGTATATATTCCGTTGCCAACCATGGTTGCGGCAACAAGAAAAACACAAGTAATAAGACCAACTTTGCGAATAGGTTGAGCGGGAGGTGAGGCCATGAGATGAAGAAAAGCGGAGGGTAATGGGTAAAGTGTAAAGCGTAAAGGGTAATGGGTAATGGGTAATGGGTAATGGGTAATGGGTAATGGGTGACGAGTGCTCTCTCTTGCATTCGGTAAAGTTCCATTGCCCTCTTAAAGAAAAAAATTTTATTTGAAAAAAATTTGAAAACAAAGATCATAGAAGCTCTATGAAAAATAAGTTCTCTCTTTTAACTCTTCTTGTGATTCTCCCTCTTCTTCCTGCCTGTGCTAATAAGAAAAAACAGCAGTATGCTGGTATTGATGGGGACTATGTTGCTGGAACACCTCTGAGTGAACGTTCAGGAAGTGCCAATTTCATGGCAGCAAATGTCAACCGTACAGAGTTTTCTCCAATAACTTTTGCTTTTGACAGCACCTCGGTGAGCAGCGATCAGCAAGAGAAAATCAATAAGGTTGTTCAACTTGTTCGTTCCTCTGGACAAACAGTTATTGTTGCTGGATTTACGGATGATCGTGGAACTGAAGAATATAATCGGAGCCTTGGTGAACGCCGTGCACTCGCCGTGCGTCAATCACTGATTGAAAAGGGTGTTGCTGGAAGTAAAGTTCAAACAGTTAGCTTTGGCAAAGAAATGCCTGTAGATCCCGCAAGTAATGAGGCTGCATGGACAAAAAACCGTCGTGCTGAATTCGGAATCGTTAAGTAAACGGAGTCTCTCAAAACTATTGATCGGAGATGATCTGAGAAAATAGGGAAAAGGTGCACTGATTTATTGATCTTGTTCTTAATCTATTGCAGTCTGAATGATCCATCAGCTAGAGCGTCTAAAAAAAGTTAGTGCCGCTTATTGCAGAGTCATTCTGGTGCTCACGTCCTCGAGTATCTCGTATACACTGCGGTCTTGGCACTTCGTTGCTAGCACTACAACTTTTTTTAATATGCTCTAGTGCATTAAAACCATGTTTTTTATGAATACCTCCAACAAGACTAAGTTATTCTCACTTATTCTAATCAGTGTCGTTATTGTGGCGAGTTGCTACTTGTTTTTCCATCAAGGGATTTCATTTTTCACGCCCAAAAACCATGCTCCAGTATTATCCCTAAAAACAAATCATTCTGGGTACCAGGAAAGTAACTCTCCTTCGATTATTTCATCAGCACTCAATCATCAAGAGCCACGTCAGCTTCAGGTTCTTCCGTATCCTCCGGCTCCTTTGGATTCTCTATCAGAGCAAGAAGAGCTCGATTATCCTGGTGCCGTTGTGGTTGAATTTGCTGAGGTTCAGGGGCCGTGGCCCAACCAAAAACAACGCTTAAGAATTTTACAAACGCATTTAAAATGCACTTATGTAAGAACAGAAGAGGTTGTAGATGCTTCCTCCGGCAATCTTTTAGGGCGCTTGGAAATGGCAGCCAATCAACTCTTGGTGGTATTGCCAGAGGGAAAAGACCCTCAGCAGTTTTTAAAAGAGTATGGTCCACAAGCCCTCAGTATCACTCCAGTGAGTGAGCCTCTTCCAATTTACCAGATGACCTTATCTGATACTTCTCTTGCATCTCTTCCAGCAGGTATAGAACAAATAAAACAAGTGGAGAGTAGTGTTGGTTCCTCTGCAGAACCCAACTATATTGGTCATCTTAGTAAAAAACCGCATAACGACGCCTACGCATTCCAATGGGGGCTTTGGAGAAATAGTGAAGAAGATCTGTATCCAGAATTTAGACCGCGCTATGAAAATTATTTTTACTACAAAGATCATGGGCTCAAAGATCTTTTTGAAACTTCAGCTGATGATCAAAAAAAGAGAAACACTTCATTATTGATCTCCTCTTCTCTAAAAGAAGAAAACCTAACGAATCTCTCCTTGGGAGGTTTTTATGATGCCGCTACCAACAACGAACAGGAAGATTTTTCCACAATACAGGGTATTAATGCGGAGGGGGGCTGGGATGTTCGTACTTCAGCCGCTTCTGTAGTTGTGGGGATTATTGATAGCGGCCTTCGCCTCACACATGAGAGTTTAAAGAATAATCTTTGGACGAATCCCAAAGGTAAAAAGCATTACATTCATGGCTTTAGCGGTCCAGATATGGAAGAAATGATCGCTGATGATGTAGGTCATGGAACCCATTGTGCTGGAATTATTGGAGGAGAAGCAAATGATTATTTAGGTGTTGCCGGTGTTGCCTGGCAGGTTCAACTCATGCCATGCAAATGTGCTAACAGTGAGGGAGTCATTATTGAGGATTCGATATTGAGCGCCATTAATTTTGCAAAAAAAAATGGAGCCTCCATCCTAAATTGTAGTTTTGGTTGGAGTGGTTCTTCTGCCTCAATTGCAATGGATGTGGTATTAAATGATCTTCGAAAAAAAGAAATTATTTTAGTAGCTGCAGCTGGTAACGACGGCCTTAATAATGATATCAGCTTATTTAAAACTTATCCTGCAAGTTACTCTTTAGAATTAGATAATATCGTTTCTGTAGCTGCAACGGATTATGCAATCAGAGATTCTTATGATGAATCGAGGGAGCAAGAAGGGCTTGCCTCCTTTTCGAACTATGGGGCAAATACTGTTTCTCTTGCTGCTCCAGGAACCTGCATTCTTTCGACTTATAATAAATCTGATAACTCTTATGCTTTCATGAGTGGAACATCTATGGCAGCTCCTTTTGTGACGGGTGCACTCGCTTTAATAAAAGCAGAATATCCCAATGCAAATTATCAAGATCTCATTCAACACGTGATTAAAACAACAGATCCACTTCCTTCACTCGATCAAAAGATGATTGGAGGGCGTCTCAATTTAGCAAGAGCTCTCCATACCAAACCACTCATTGGTAACGCATGGTATCTATCTACAAATTGTTTTGATAAAAAAACAAGTTTACCTATCTCAAATCGTGTATGGAACTTTCTCCATGGACCATGCAAAAGAAATGACTCTATTTATCAATCTCTATGATGGTTCAAAAGGAACTTTGAGGACTTCTCTCTAGCTTGGATATTTTCATGCCACGCTTCTATCTTCCTCCACATCGATGGTTGTTATCAGAACCACAACTCGATGATCTTGATGCCCACCATGCTGCTCATGTCTTGCGTTGTGAAGTGGGTGATTCGATCGTCATTTTTGATGGCAAGGGGACGGAGGCACTAGCCACAATTATCAATCTTAAAAAAAAAGGAGGACTCCAGGCGGTGCTCTCTGTTGGAGTTCCTAAAAAAACACTCCCATCAAGCTGCCCGATTACACTTGCTCAAGCTATTCCTAAAGCTAAGAACATGGATCTTATTATCCAAAAAGCAGTGGAACTTGGTGCCTCACGCGTTATTCCCCTTCTAACAGAGCGAACAATCGTACGATGTGATAACCAGGATGATGCATTGCAAAAACAGGAGCGATGGAAACAGATCGCTATTGAGGCATGCAAGCAGTCTGGACAAAATTGGTTGCCTCAGGTAGAAAAGCCATGTTCACTTCCAGAATTTTTAAAGATGTTGGGTCAGCCTGATCATCTTTTGCTAATCGCTTGCCTAGAAAACAAAAAGCATTCGCTCAAAGAAATTCTAAAAATTTTTCCTGCTCCTCAAGCAGTGACTATCATGATTGGCCCCGAGGGAGATTTTACTCCCAAGGAATATGCAGCTGCAAAAGAGGTTGGGTTTCACTCCATAGACCTAGGTCCTATTATTTTGAGGGCAGAAACAGCTGCATTTTACTCTCTTAGCGTTTTGTCTCACGAGTTGAATCATCAATAAATCTTTCTTAAATTGCACTATGCACTTACATGACACTCAAAATCAAAAAGATGATCGTCAACTATCAATCGATCGTGTTGGTGTAAAAAATTTACGCTACCCGATTGAAATCCGAGATCGTCCTCCAGGAGCAGGTAAGGATGAGGCTCTGAGCAGTCAAAGTACAGTGGCTCTCATTCAGCTTACCGTTGACTTGCCCCATCATTTTAAAGGAACACATATGAGTCGTTTTGTTGAGGTGCTCAATTCTCATGGCTCCATTCTCCATGTGCTCAATATTAGGGATATTCTAGAACAGCTCCTCGTCAAGCTTGATTCAGAGCAGGCACATGTCGATTTTGAATTTCCTTTTTTTATCAAAAAGGCAGCCCCCGTAACACAAGCAACTGCCTTGATTGATTACAATGTCTGCTTTAAAGCAACTTTAACAAAAAAAAATAGAGAAGCTCGAGCAGCTTTTGATTTTGTTGTTACTGTGGTAGTACCGGTTACCACGCTCTGCCCTTGTTCCAAAGCCATCAGTCAGTCCGGGGCTCACAATCAACGAGGCCAGGTAACCTTTTCTGTGCGTTGTGCAAGGACGATGTGGATTGAGGAGATGATTCGTCTGGTTGAGGATTCTGCAAGCTGCGAGCTTTATACGTTATTAAAACGTCCTGACGAAAAATTTGTGACAGAACATGCTTATGAAAATCCCGTTTTTGTAGAAGATCTTGTTCGTAATATTGCCCAACGAGCAGAAGCAAATTCCAATATTCTTTGGTACCGTATTGAAGCAGAAAATTTCGAATCTATTCACAATCACAATGCTTATGCCTTAATCGAGAAAAAAGGAGCAAGGCCTCATTCCTAACCCAGAGATTTCTTGCTAATCGTCATGAGGAGGCCGCGAAGGCTGATAGAGCAAGGCTGTGTGAGAACATACTGCCCGAGGAAAACTTCGAGATCAACGCAGTAATGAGGAGCTTTCCACAAGCCGTAATAGATTTAGTATGAAATATGCGGGTTAATTTCCAGGAATGAGTGGATTAGCACTAGAACCAGGAGAGGGATTAGCAGTAGGTGCATTGAGATGAAATGGCATTGTCACATCGGGTGCATCCTTGAGCGTGCAGACAATAACAGCACCATACTGGGTAAGGTTTCCTTGAGTCGAGGTTCCTTGGTTATTACGCACATCAGCACCTAAAGAAACGATCCAGCTTGATAGATCTCGATTAATTAAATAGCGCTGATAGAGCAAGCTATTACCTGGGGCATATCCACTTGATGTCGTGCTAGTGGAGGTAGCGGATTCATTTAAGTTATAAAGTTGTGTAGCGCTCAGAGACCAGTGATCCGTCAATTTCCATTGAACAGAAACGGAGGGCTGGTTGCCACTGATGCCGTTGTAATTATTGATATAGGCACTTCCGACACATACCTGCAACCAGCGGGCTGGCATAATATCAAATTGCAGGTTCATTTCTGTAAAGCCTTGAGATGTCGTTGGCACCTGCGAATCAAGGCGAAGAGCTAGCCAACTAATCGGATTAAAAGTAAAACGATTATTAAAATTAGAAACAGAACCATTACGGTATGGGTCAACTCCATTGATATCGATGAAACTGTCAATATAAAACCAGTCATGGGTCCCTTCATCACGACGAGTTTGTAAACGGTTTCGAATACCCAGACGCATGATCGTCCATGTGTCGATTGTGTCAATTGCCGCAAACTGAGGAAAATTGAGTGGCTGCAGTTGGGTTGAACTTGGTTGATAGCCTGACTTGGTAAGATTATTAGCTCCATTAGGAATATAACGATCAAATTGAAAAACCTGGTTGACATTGGGCCCCCCCGCGTAAACGTACGAGAGGTTGCCATAGGGCTGGAAGACATGTCTTAATCCATCAAGTCCAAGAAGACGTGATTGCACTCCTTCAAAGTTACGAGAAATTTTAAAAGAGCCCTCTATCCCAGCATTAAAAATGGGACGGACTGTTGTTCCTGTCCAATTGAGATTATTAGCATGCGTGCTTGTGATCACACCATTAGTGGCGATTGGAGTGTTGGGGAAGGTGGTGATAGCCCCATTGGTGTTGAGAAAATCTCCACCATGATTGTAAGCAGTAACCCGCATTCCAATTTTAGGGATAAGTGAAAGCCATCCAAAGAGCGTTTGAGGTAGGCTTAATTGATGGAATGTATCAAATCGGGTCGCATTATAACTAGAGGGTGTTTGGTAGTTAGGGTAATTTGTGGAGTTGATGGCAAAACTACGTTGTAATTGACCGATGGATGTCGTTCCATCGTAAAATAGAGGAAGTCCAAAGAGCGGCTCCTGATTAAAATCAAAGGCCAACTCAGGAAGTCGCTCTGTTGTTTCTTGAAAATTATTCATCTGCCACCGTGTTACTAGCGATATGGTGGAGTCATCATTCCTCTTGGTCAGTGTAATATTGTTGTCTGGTTGGGGGTTGTAGGCATTTTCAACAGGATAGTAATTTTGCATGAACGTAAAATCGCTCAGCTTTGTTAAATCAGCCGTCGCATAAAGATCATCCTTGAGATAAAATTTTTGAGTGAAGGTGAGGCGATAACGTTGCTCAAAATTCCCCGAGGTAGGATTAACAATTCTTTGTTGGCCAGGTGCATTGTTGATGTTGGGATTGGCATCCCAAGCATAATAGGAGATAAACTGTCCGGTGTTTCGATCATTTTTACCAAATTTATCCTCTACATCTAATCCCATTGCATATCCACGAAGGGAGCGGTAGTCCGAATGAACTCGTGTGAGTAGATGATCATCATTGCCGATGGCATACATGTAGGAGGAGAGGAGGTAGCCACCCCAAGTTGAATCATATCCAGGCTGAATCTGAATTCCCGATTGCTTGAGACTTGCGTACATATAAGGAACCCAAATGATAGGGACTTTTCCTACATAGATGGTCGTATTTAAAAAAATGACCCTATCCTTATTGTAGATACGCATGGCACGGGATCGAATTCCCCAATCAGGACTTGAAGAGTCTGAGGTGGTCATGAAAGCATCACGCGCTCTAAATTCTTTTTGAGAAACGGAATTAAAACTTAAGGCACGGAATTTGAGTGGAGCAAAGTCCCCAGCGAATTCAAGACCACGAATTTGCTTTGTTTCCAGATTATAAAGGGCACGCTCTCCTGAAAAAAAGTTGGTATTGTTGTAAATACGGACATGTCCAATGAGCAAGATGTCACGTGTTTCTGGGTTATATTCTGCCCTGTCACAATAAATACTAATGCCGTTGTAATGGATTTGAACATTTTCCTCGGCAAAGGCTACTCCGTTTTCAAAATGAGTATTTCCATCGGCAGTAATCTCCACGGCTTTGCCACTGAAGTTATTAGTCGGTGCCACCTCGGAACTCAACGGGGTGCTCACAAGAGCTTGCTGCATCGGATCTGCAGGTGCCTCTTGGGCAACTAATGGAACTCCCATGTTAATAGCACCAATGAAAAAAATCATTTTCAGATGCCGTAATGGAGGAGTGAAAGTAAAGTTGGGCACTGTTTATAAAAAGTCGTTAAAAATAATGTTATACCCTGGCTAGCTCCCTAAATGACGAATATCCTCTGCACTCACGGCAAAAACAACATCCTCAGCAATATTAGCAGCATGATCGCCGATACGCTCGAGGCAGCGGCTGATAAAAATTAAATTGAAATAAATCGGAATTTTGCTGGAGTCATCCTGCATTCTTAAAATGAGACGTTCATTGAGCTCTTTGTTGAGACGATCGAGTTGCTTGTCTTGAGTTTTAATGTGCAGTGCTAAGGTCTCATTCTCCTCAGTATAGGCTCGAAGTGCATCATCAAACATTTTCATGGCAAGCTTGATGACTTTATCGAGTTCATGAAGTTCGGGAACTTCTGGATGTTCGTTAATTTTACGACTGCGACGGGCAATGCTTACTACTTGATCGCCAATGCGCTCAATGTTGGCTCCAATTTTCATAGAAGAAATTACATAGCGCAGGTCGGAAGCGACTGGCTGAAAACGACTCATAATGTATAAACCCTCACGATCGATTTGCATTTCCAAAAGATCAATTTCTTCATCATTAGCAATAGCATTATTGCAGTAATCATCATTACGTTCAAAAAGACCACAAATGGCATTTTTAAAGTTAGCCCTAGCCAGCTCTCCAATGGTCATAATGCTGCTGTGAATCTGATCTAGTTTTTCAGTGAAGGGAGTGAGGATGTGGGAGCGAGAATAAGCCATGGTATGGACTGCTTAACAGTAGTTGAAGTGAAAGTTTTGAAAAGGGATGGAAAAAAGTGAAAATATTACCCAAAACGACCCGTGATGTAATCTTCTGTCTGTTTTTCAATAGGGGCAGTAAAGATTCTGTTAGTGTGATCAAACTCAATTAATTTTCCAAAATTAAAAAAGGCTGTTAGGTCAGAAACGCGGCTCGCCTGTTGCATGCTGTGGGTCACAATGATGATGGTGAATTCCTTTTTTAACTCCACAATGAGCTCTTCTATTTTAGCTGTGGCAATAGGATCCAGTGCAGAGCAAGGTTCATCCATAAGCAGAATATCTGGCTGACCTGCAATAGCGCGAGCAATACAGAGGCGTTGCATTTGTCCTCCTGAGAGACCTAAGGCATTTTCTCCTAAACGATCCTTCACTTCATCCCACAAGGCAACCGAACGGAGGGAGCGTTCAACCGTCTCGTTCAAATGAGCTCGTTTGTGACACCCCATAATACGAAGTGGAAAAACAACATTTTCATAGATCGAGCGAGGGAAAGGATTTGATTTTTGAAAGACCATCCCAATGCGTCGTCGTAGGGCAATGATTTCAATAGATGCATCAAAGATACTTCTTCCCTCAATGGTAATGTCACCTTCATGGCGTACCCCAGGAAGCAGTTCATTCATACGATTGAAATTGCGTAAGAGTGTTGATTTACCAGAACCTGAGGGCCCAATAAAAGAGGTTACATGCTTGGAGGGAATAGCAAAATTGATATTAAAGAGGGTCTGTTTTTTTCCATAGAAAAAATCAAAATTGATGACTTTAATAAAAGTCTCATTAGTGACACCGGAAGGTGTCACCTTCGAAGATGAAGGAAGTAGCTCCGTACTATTGATGCTGGTTGGGTTCATTGAAATTTTCTACGGAAGAGTAGTTGAGCTAAAATATTTGTTCCAGTTACCATGGCAACTAGGACAAGAGAGGCAGTCCAAGCCATTTGAACTTGGTAATGATAAGGAAGTGCTGAGAAATTATAAATTAAAACCGAAAGAGAAGCCGTTGGCTCCATGATGGAGCTTGCCCATTGTTGACTAAAGAGAGCGGTAAAAAGAACAGGTGCCGTTTCTCCCGCAGCACGAGCGACCGCAAGCATCATTCCCATCATCATTGCTGGTAATGCCTCAGGTAAAACGATACGCCAGATTGTTTGAAAGGGAGTCGCCCCAAGTCCATAGGAAGCATCACGGTAGGAAGAAGGGACCCCCATCAGTGCCTGCTCCGAGGTTAAAAGAATGGTTGGCAACATTAAAATAGAAAGAGCAGCTCCTCCTGCTAAAGCCGAAAATTGCCCTGTATGGAGAACGACTAAGGCAAAAGCAAAAGCACCACAAATAATAGAGGGGATTCCAGTAAGGAGTTTGGCAATGAAGCGAACTGTTGCTGTCAGAGAGGAGTGAGGGGCATATTCACTAATATAAATGGCACCTAAAATTCCAATAGGAGCTGAAAGCAGGGTAGCAATACCAACCATCGTTATGGTTCCAATTATAGCATTGCCAAAACCACCACCGTGTAACCCAGGTGGTGGTGGGAGTTTTGTAAAGACTGAAAAATGCAATAAAGGAAGACCTTTATGAATCAGCAAATAAAGAAGAGAAAAAAGAGGGACTAAGGTGAAAAAAGAAAAAAGAACACACAGTGTTGTAAGGAGTTGATTGCTCCAGAGACGCAGGAAAGAGGTTTTTTTCTCATGGTTGGAGAAAAAATGGTGAGGTGGATTTGAATGGGGTATCATCATGAGCCTCCTCCAAGGGCTCTCTGCGTACGACGTAGCACAAGCTCCCCAATGATATTAGTGCCTAATGTTAAGAGAATCAGAATAAAGGCGGCATACATGAGAGCATTAATTTGAAGCCCCTCTGCTTCTGAAAACTGATTGGCCAGTAGCGCCGAGAGTGTGTTGGAAGGAGAAAAAATGGAGAGTGTGAGGCGTTGGCTATTTCCAATAAGCATTGCAACAGCCATCGTCTCACCCATAGCACGTCCAAATGCTAAGATGCTTGCTGCTACAATTCCTGGAGCTGCGTACGGGAGCAAGACTCGAGTAATTGTTTCCCAACGAGTAGCCCCTAGGGCGTAGGCTCCTTCGCGAAGCGTCTCGGGAATGGCCACCAATGAAGCACGTGAAATGGCAGCAATGGTTGGGAGCACCATAAGGGCAAGCACGAGACTTGCTGTGAGCAGAGAATTGCCATAGGCAGGTCCATGTAAAAAAGGAATCCATCCGCAATGATGTACCACTATTTCTCCATAATGCTGTACAAGTGGGACAAGTGTAAAAATACCCCAGAGACCATAAACCACGCTTGGAGTCGCAGCCAACATCTCTACAATCATTCTCATCAACTGGCGTAAGGGACGAGGTAAGAAATTTTCGCTTAAAAAAAGTGCTACGGCTAGACCGAGCGGTAATGCTAATAAAAGAGCGAGAAGGCTGCTTACAGCAGTTCCAAAAAGCATGGGTAAAACTCCATAGAGATCCCGGTTGGGGCGCCATTCAGAGCTTGTGAGAAAATGCCATCCAAAGTGCCGTATGGCTGGAAGGGCTTTTGTGAAAATTTCATCAATGATGAGCCCTAGAAGGAAAATGATGATGACTGCAGCAATCCAACAGAAACAACGAAAATAATCTCTTCGACGTCGATAGCGATTTTTTGGGATGAAGGCAGGTGCGCTCACAAACAAAAGTAATAATATTTTTCAACAATCTTTTACTTGGTAGCAGATTCTTGAATATTTGTAAGAGCCTGAATCGATTTTTTTTCAGTTGCCTCGGGAAGCGGCAAATAGCCAAGGGCTGAGGATAGTAATTGTCCCTCCGTAAGAGCGTAGGTGAGAAATGCTTTGAGGGCTTTGGCTTTTTCGCAAGGATAGATTTTTTGAACAATCACCCAGGTAAAACCAGAAATAGGATAGGCGCCAGGAGTCTCCGGATCTGGGACAAAGCTTTGTAGATGATCGGGAGGAGCAGAATTAGCTAATGCCAGTGATCCTGCTTTATCGGAAGCTGGGATCATCTTTCCAGCTTTGTTTTGAAGCTCTGCCGATGGGAGATTATTGTTTTTTGCAAAACCATATTCGATGTAGCCGATAGCACCAGTGGTCCCTTTGATTAACGAGGTAATTCCATCATTTCCTTTGCCGGCCAGGCCGATGGGCCATTTCACAGATTTTCCTGAACCTACTTCAGTATTAAATTCAGGACTGATCTTAGCTAAATGTTCTGTAAAAAGAGCTGTTGTGCCACTCCCATCCGAGCGGGTAACAACAGTGATAGGAAGAGCGGGTAAAACAACACCAGGATTACAGATCTCAATTAGGGGATCATTCCAATGAGTAATTTTTCCAAGAAAGATATCGACATAAGCTTCACGACTCAACTTCAGTTCTTTGATATTAGGAAGGTTGTAGGATAGAACAATCATTCCAGCAGTCAGAGGAATCATAATGACACTACCGTGATTCTTTTCAATTTCAGCATCGGTCATTGCAATATCACTGGCACAAAAATCGGTGAGTCTTTTAGTAAAATTGACAATACCAGCACCACTTCCAATTCCTTGATAGTTTACCGCAATGTCAGGATGGTTTTTCTGAAATTCGGAGGCCCAACGAATATAGAGAGGTGCAGGAAAGGTGGCTCCTGAACCGCTAATAGTTGTTAATGCAAAGAGGGAACCTATTTCGTAGAGAAAGAAAATAGTAGTAATGAATACACCCCACCATTGTTGAGAGCACTTTTTTTTCATAAAATGTGATGCGAGACTCTAGCACAAAACTTAGAAGAGGGAAGATGTAACTGAAATATCCGGGTTAACAAAAATGAATGAGGAGAATGATCCCCGTTGTAGTATTTTTGATTTATGCTTGTCATTGGCAAGCTCCTGCTGCTAGTGGAGACGATGTCGATCAAAAATGTTGATCCCTTTAAAATGTTGACCCCTTTTTTTAGCATTATTACCCCTTCCTACAATCAAGGGAAATATCTCTCTGGATGTCTGGATTCGATTCGACGTCAGACTAACGGCTCCTACGAACATATCGTGATCGATAATTGTTCTACCGATGAAACAAAAAACATTCTTGTGAATTATGCACAAGATCCCAGAGTAAGGCTCCTTGTTGAATCAGATCATGGTCAGTCGAATGCCGTTAACAAAGGCTTTCGGATGGCTCGCGGCGAGGTTATTTGTTGGCTCAATAGCGATGATGCTTATTTTCCAGAGACCCTTGAAAAGCTGTATCATGCCTTCAAAAATCCTGCCTCTCAGGTGATTTTTGGAGATGTTCTTCAAGTTTCCTACAATGGGGAGCCTCCTCTCCGAGCAGCTGCACAATTCAAAGATCGTCGAGATTTTATTCGATGGTGGAGTGGTCGTATTAGGCTCCATCAGCCAGCTGTTTTTTTTCGAAGCTCGGTGCGTGAGAGAATTGGCTTTTTAAAGGAAGATCTCCATTATGCAATGGATTATGAATATTGGTGGCATATGTCAGAGTTCTATCATTTTCATTATTTAGGTGAGGAGCTTGCTATTCAACATCGACAACCCGATTCTAAGACGATCCAGGCGTGGTATTTAGTTCTTGAGGAACGGGAAAAGATTTTTTCTCCCTTTTATCCTCTGCTTGAGGAAAAAAAATCGGTCCTTGATCATGAACGCTCTGATTCGCTTGCGCATCATTTTTTAATACAAGCCTACGCGGTGGTGCAAAAGGATCGCCATCAGGCTTGGTTCTATTTTAGTAAAGCATTACGCTATGCTCCGTTGATATTTTTAAAGCCCTCCGCATTCGGATTGATCCGCCAATTATTTTTTTATGACCGGGATTCTTCTTAGTACTTTTGAGCCTTATGAACAAGTAGCCCATTTTACGGAGCAGCGGATCAAAAAACATTGGGCAGCACATCCTCCCCTTTTTTTTTCTGGTTTAGTGCGTGATCAGGATCTTTATTTCAATTTTAAAAGTGATTCACGAAATTGGATGGGAGTGACCTTAGAGGCGGTCGAAGAAATGCTCTATCGTCGATTTACCCATGTATATTTAATCCTTGATGATCATCCTCCAGTAGGAGCGTGTGATGATATTTTTTTAAATGAGACCTTGCCCGCTCTTGCAGTAAAACTCGATGCCGTCACTATAGGACTTCTCGGTTATGGGCAGCATCGAGACCCTCACGGAGTCATTCTAGAGAAAGAAAATGGCTTCCTAGAACAATGTTCTTCGACAGCTCCATGGAAGTTTTCACTGCATCCTGGGTTGTGGAAGCTTGAAGCATTGCAACTCATTTTAGAAGAACGACTGAATCAATATGGTGAGGGGAAACGAACTGCATGGAATTTTGAGCGTCATCAGGATCAGCCTGAGGATCCCATTTTAAAAACTCTGTTACATCGATGCTTTCGTATTTCTGGAGAACATTTTTTAAAAGAACCCAAAAAAATGAAGTTTGAAATAATAAAAGAGGGTATCGAGCGTTTTGGAGTTGATCTAATGCTCTATCTAACAAAAAAAAGGGGAGGTGCTCCAGCTCGCCTGGAGCTAGAAAAAAAAGAGTTGTGGCGTTATGGTCACTACTTAGGTCCTTATCCTATTTTTTGGAGCGGTCTCATGCAACAAGGAAGACCCCATAGGGGGTTTGAAAGGTGGCTTTTATCTTGCGGAAATCGAGAGCTTCAAAAGGAATGGAAAAATTTAAAATCTCTTTTGGAGTCAAATTCATCTCTTAACCCGGATATTTCACACTAATCTACTGCGGAGGCCGGAAAGCAAGGATGGATGCTGCGTTAGACTCACATTTTGATTTGGACAGTATGTACACATACAGCCCGGCATCAAAATGCTCGTCTGCCTTACCCCATCAGCCTTCGCGGTCTCCTCGTCACGATCAGTATGAAATATGCGGGTTAAAGCCAGGGCAGTCTCCCCCGCGGTCTCCCGACCGCCGGTGGTGTCTGCATCAGGATTCGCGGCGCCTCGCGACGAATCAGTATGAAATATGCGGGTTAAGTGGAAATAAAACCTTGGAATTAAAAATATCGTTCACCCCCTTTTTAAAAATTAAAAATAATCAGTTGTTTCTTTTATGGACTTTGTGTAAAGCAGTGCACCGCTAATTACACAATTATTCTATGTTTAATCTTACACAACTCTCTGAGAACGGTATTACTCTTGCCATGATCTGCGGATCGCTTGGCATTCTTGTTGCACTGGTTCTTATTCGCTCCATTCTCAAAGCACCCGCTGGTACCAGTAAGATGGGTACGATTGCTGCCGCAATTCAAGAAGGGGCCAAAGCCTATCTCAATCGTCAAATCACGGCCATTTCTCTCATCGCCATTGTGATCTTCGGTGCTCTTTACTATTTTAAAGGTCAGACCACTTCGACCGGTTTTGTGATCGGTGCTTTTTGTTCCCTGGCAGCTGGGTATGTCGGCATGCGTATTGCCGTTGTTGCTAATCTCCGTACAGCTGCTGGTGCCTTGCTCTCTCGTCACTCTGCTATGCAGATGGCTTTTAGCGGAGGTGCGGTTACTGGATTATTAGTTGTAGGACTGGCACTCCTTTCGGTAGGAGGATTCTTTCTTGCTGCATGTCATTTTTTAGGGGAAGCCGAAGCAGTCAATAGTCTTATTGGCTTGGCCCTAGGAGCCAGTCTAATCAGCGTCTTTGCACGTCTTGGTGGTGGTATTTATACAAAAGCAGCCGACGTGGGTGCCGACCTTGTCGGTAAGATCGAGCAAAACCTCGATGAAGATGATCCACGTAACCCTGCTACCATTGCCGATAATGTGGGAGATAATGTTGGGGACTGTGCAGGAATGGCTGCAGATGTCTTTGAAACCTATGCAGTCAGCTTGATCGGGGCTATTTTTGTAGGATTTCTCATGCTCAAAGGAACTCCTGCCGCAATGATCTATCCCTTTATTCTTGGAGGAATCTCGGTTATCGGTTCTATCTTTGCCATTTTCTATGTGAATGCTTCCAAACAAAAGCCAGGAGCATCCCTCATTACGGCTGTCGTTTTAAACGTTCTCTTCTCAGCAGTGCTTTTTTACCCAGCAACCCATCTTCTTTTCCCAACAGCCCTTGAAGTTGCTGGAAAAGTCATTACAGCCAACGGCCTCTATGCCGCGGCTCTTATTGGTCTGGTGATGACAGCAATCATCGTTCTCATTACGAATTATTTCACCTCCACCCATTATGAACCTGTCCGACGTATTGCACGTGCATCAGAGACTGGGCACGGAACCAATATTATTGCTGGTATTGCCGTAGGAAATCACGCCACAGTGCTTCCTGCCGTTTTCATTATCGCTGCTATTTTAGGAAGTTTTGAGCTTGCAGGCCTCTATGGAGTGGCCGTTGCGGTGATGAGTATGCTCTCCCTATCTGGAATTGTTATCTCGCTCGATGCTTTTGGTCCTATCACTGATAATGCAGGTGGAATTGCGGTGATGAGTGAATCTCCTAAGTCCGCACGTGAAATCACCGATGAACTCGATGCAGTTGGCAATACAATGAAAGCGGTTACCAAAGGATATGCTATTGCTTCTGCAGGTCTTGCAGCGCTTGTTCTTTTTGGTTCTTATGTTGAAGAGCTCAAAAATCATATGATTGGAGAGGTAGCACTCTCCTTCTCTCTCTCCGATCCTCGTGTGATTGCTGGTCTTCTTATCGGTGGATTACTTCCTTTTGTCTTCTCTGCATTCAGTATTGATGCGGTTGGCAAAGCAGCTGGGGCTGTTGTCTTAGAAGTGCGCCGTCAGCTGAAACTTCATCCTGGAATCCTCACCGGTAAAGATACACCTGAGTATGGTACTTGTGTTGATATTGTCACCAAAGCAGCCCTTCGTGAAATGATCATCCCTGCGCTACTTCCGATAGTAACAGTGATTGCTGTCGGATTTATTCCATGGCTAGGTGCTGTGGCTCTTGGGGGTGTGCTTGTAGGAACCATTGTAACAGGACTTTTCTTGGCAATCTCGATGACCTCGAGTGGTGGTGCTTGGGACAATGCGAAAAAATATATTGAAGAAGGAAACCATGGTGGTAAAGGCTCCTCAGCTCACTCTGCTGCTGTCACTGGAGACACCGTAGGTGATCCTTACAAAGATACTGCAGGTCCTGCGATTAACCCGATGATTAAGGTGGTTAATATTGTAGCGATTCTCATCGTTCCTCTCTTGTTTAAATAAAAAAAAGAAGAATTTACAGGGTGGAAGAAGAAAAATATCCCCATGAATCTTCTTCCTCCTCGTATTGCTGTTATTGGTAGTGAGCTCGTGTTGGCGTGGAGTGATGATGTCGAAGAATACCTGCCGCTGCGTACATTGCGTGAAGCCTGTCCCTGCGCTGTGTGTGCCGGAGAGCCTGATGTGATGGGTCAGATGCCTTCCTTAGAAAAAAAAACATTCACTTCAGAAAGTTTTGTATTAACAAAATATACATTTGTGGGAGGCTATGCGCTGCAATTTTTCTGGGGCGATGGGCATAGCAGTGGGATTTATTCTTTTGAGTATTTGAAAAATATTGACCCTAAAACAATAAACCAATAAATATGGGTCGCTATGAATGTGAAAACTACATTAGAACTTCCAGCTCCACTTCTTCATCAGGTTAACCCGGATATTTCACACTAAATCTATTACGGCTTGTGGAAAGCTCCTCATTACTGTGTTGGTCTCGAATTGTGATTTGGGCGGTATGTACTCATACAGCCCGGCATCACAATCCTTCGCCCGCCTTGTACTAATAAGCTTTGCACGGCGCCTCATGACGATTCAGTATGAAATATCCGGGTTAAGACTGCGGCGTTGCAGTGTCATACGACCATGAAAGAATTTTTTGTGAGGCCTTGAAAGAAAAATTAGCTAGAACTTCACGAGTTAATACTGTGCGACATCGAACTGTCATTCCTCCACCTCCAAAGATTCCACGCAAGGAGCTCGAAGCCATTAAAAGAAAAATTTTAGATGCTGCTGCTGAAATTCATCCTGACGATTGGAAATGATATTAGATACTAATGCTATTTCAGCGATGTCTCGTGAGGACAGAGAAATTGAAATTGTTGTACAAGAATTAGTGCAACCATATCTTTCGGTTCCAGTTTTGGCAGAGTATCACTATGGATTGATCAATTCACGGCATCAAAAAGTATTAGAAGCATGGCTTGACGAATTGAAATCATCATGGCCTGTATTGATACTCGATGTCATGACGGTGTATTTCTATGCAGAGATAAGAAATAAATTAAAAAAGAAAGGAAACATGATTCCTGTTAATGATCTTTGGATTTCTGCACTCGCTGTTCAACATAGATTGCCCATCCTTTCTGAAGATCGTCATTTCGATCGTATCGATGGTGTTGAACGGATAGGATGGAAATAGAATGATTCGTTCTCCTCAACATCGCCGCTGGATTATTGTCGTTCTTGGTTTTTTAAGTGCCACCAATCCTCTTTCAACCGACATGTACTTGCCGGCATTCCAGGAAATTGCCCATGATTTACATACAACCACTGCAAGTTTATCCTTCACCCTTTCAAGTTATTTTATTGGGATCGGTATCGGGCAAATGATTTATGGCCCACTCCTAGATCGTTTCGGCCGCAAGAAGCCTCTCTATCTGGGGCTTTCACTCTACATTATTGCTTCGGTCGGGTGCATTTTTTCTCACAATTTAGAGGAGCTGGTAGTATGGCGATTTTTAACTGCAGTGGGTGGGTGTGTTTCTACGGTGGTGAGTATGGCCATGGTGCGCGACCTATTTTCGGTAGAGGAGAGTCCTAAGGTTTTTTCTCTATTGATGCTTGTTCTAGGTGTTTCTCCTCTCCTCGCTCCGAGTGCGGGAAGCTTTGTTGCAGCTCATATTGGATGGTACGGCTCCTTCCTTATTTTGATTTTTCTTGTGGGACTGATGATGATTTTAGCAGCGCTTGTCCTTCCAGAAAGTCATCCAGGAGACCCGACCGTTCAACTAACCCCAGGTCCAATTCTACGAAATTATTGGAGGGTATTTCGGGATCGTCAATTTTTTACCTTTGCTCTTATTGGAGCATTTTCTTTTGCCTCCCTATTTGGCTTTATTGCTGCTTCTCCTGTGCTTCTCTTCACTTTTTTTAAAGTGAGCATCTATAGTTACGGGTTGATTTTCACCTCCCTTGCTGCTGGCTATATTAGCGGTAGTCAAGTCAATCTCCTTCTGTTACGGCGTTTTGCTAATCGTGAGGTTCTTAACATTGCTATTAGTTTTCAACTGGTCCTGTGCCTCACCTTTGCAGCTGTTACTTGGATGAATTGGGTTACGCTCCCTCTTGTCTTTGCCTTACTTTTTGGGATGCTCTTATCCATCGGATGTGCTTCTCCTAATGCAACAGCCCTAGCGATGGCTCCTTTCGCTAAAAAAGCAGGAAGAGCTTCTGCACTTTTTAATACGATTCAGATTTTTCTAGGAACTATGGCCTCGGTGGCTATTGGACTTATTCAAATAAAAACGATGTTTCCCATTGCGCTTGTTTTCGCCATTCCTCCCTTGGTTGCAGGAGTTCTCCTTTATTACAAAAAAAATTCACCTTGAGTGAAAATTAGCCTTTTCAGCAGAGTTTGCTAAGGACTAAAGTAATCCTCCTGGAAATCCAAAATAGGGTGGTATCGTGGAGTTATAATTCTCTTTCTGGTTTACAAAAGCTTCGCAATCCCGGGATGGACCCTTATTAGTTGTCACAGTTGCTATTTTTATTATGGAACAAGTCATCATTGTTGGGACCGGATGTGCCGGATTAACAGCAGCCATCTATACTGCACGAGCCAACCTCTCACCTCTCGTGCTCGAGGGGAGCCAGCCCGGAGGTCAGCTCACCACGACTACCGAGGTTGAGAATTTTCCAGGATTTCCGGAGGGAATTGATGGATCTGAACTCATCATGCGGATGCACAAGCAGGCAGAGCGCTTTGGAGCTCGGTTTGTCTATGGGAGTGTGGATGAGTTTGAACATCGTGAGGGAATCAATTGTGTGAAGGTCGATGGAAAATGGCTTGAAACCAAGGCGCTCATTATTGCCAGTGGAGCCTCGGCACGCTGGCTCGGCCTTCCTGGAGAGAAGGAACTTGTCGGGCATGGACTCACTTCGTGTGCAACTTGTGACGGGGCATTTTATAAAAATGTCCCTGTTTGTGTCGTTGGCGGTGGTGATTCTGCTTGTGAGGAGGCCCTTTTCTTGACCCGATTTGCGTCCGAAGTCTACCTCATCCATCGTCGTGACTCGCTGCGTGCTTCCAAAATCATGGCAGATCGAGCCCTGGCTCATCCGAAGATCAAGCCACTCTGGAATAGCGCTGTAGTCGAGTATGTAGCCGATAGTGAAAAAAAGATGCGTGCAGTACTCCTTCAAGATCTCACCTCCAACGCTACAAGGGAACTTGAAGTCAAATGTGTCTTCGTCGCCATCGGGCATAATGCTAACACCGGTCCTTTCGCTGGAAAGTTGGATATTGACAACAAAGGGTACCTTAGTCCAAAACAGGGGACCGAAATGAATCTTCCGGGGGTCTTTGCCGCTGGAGATGTTGCGGATCAAGTCTACCGACAAGCAGTGACCGCTGCAGGCCTTGGATGTGCAGCAGCGATTTCGGCAGAAAGATGGTTAGCAGAGCAGTAGGGAGAGGCTAGCAATTAATTTTAAACCAAGAGAATCATGGATGAAGTACTTCAAGATCAAGCAGAGGCATTGGTCGAATCTTTAGGAAAGTATTTCAATATCGATGGTCTCATTTTTGACGACGAAGATGATACCTGTCTCATTCGTTTCGATGAAAAAAACCTGGTAACTCTCACATGGCTTGAGGAGGGTAATGTCATCATGATCGATGAATTTATTACGACACTCTCTCTTCAAGATAGGGTAGATCGGCATGAGATCGTGGAAAACATGTTAGAAGCAAATGTATTCTGGATGCAAACAAAAGGGGCGACTCTTAGTATGCACTCTGAAAGTGGCACCGTCATTGCAGCTCGCCGGCTTCCTGTATACGGTCGTGATGGAGTGATGATTGCCGTTGAAGTTCTAGGAAGCTGCATTCGAGATCTTGTAAGCTTAGCTTCACAGTGGCGCTCTCTTTTAGAAACAGGAGAAGCAAATGCTTCTAAGTTGTATCCATTAGATACAAGTGAAAGTGATTCTAAAGGATTTTTAGAAAATAGAGGTTAAAGGTTATTAAATTTAGTAATCTCGTATCATCTTCATCAGTCTAAAACAGCCGACTACTAACAATAAAAGATGGACATTTCAGAACGCACATCTCTACTAGGACAACATTCACTAGTTGAAGGGTCTAATGTTCCTAAAAACTCCACTAAATCAAATGAAGTAAGTAATGGCCAAGAAACGACAGAATGTTTAAGGAAAGATAGTGTTAGTTTCAATGAAGAAGTTACAGTATTTAGATACACCCCACTATCAAACGTCGATCCCTCTGCCGTTCAGGGTGGAGACAATCAATCTGTTTCTGAAAATAGAGTTGAAACACAACCTCTCAAGGGCCCCACAGAGAAATTATCAAGAGTTGGTTTATTTTTAGAAAAATTAAAAACTGCCAAAAAAAGTTTTTGGAAGGATTGCAGTGCAAAAAAATTATCCTCTGAGGCTACTCAAGCTTCCAAATTGGTTCAAGATTTAGCTGACCAAAATAAAGAAGCCTCCGAACTCTCCAAAAAAGATAAAAAAGAGCTTCTTCCGTATTCATCTCTTTGGACTACTCCAATTGTGGAGTCACTTTCAAAAAGTGAGACTCGTCTTTCACATGACTATAGCGTCACCACAACGCCTAAGAATGATGGAAAGAAGGGGGTTTGTAAAAGAGATGATGAGCATTCGATGAATGCTTGGAGTAGTGTGCTTGAGCGAGCAGGAGGGGATGAAGCTTCACAGGAACAGAATAGTGAAGTTCAGAATAATAAGGGCTCTTCGGGTGCTAAAAAACGTATTTTTGCTTCACTTCGCTGTGCTGCATGGATACCAACTTCCAGTAGCTTGGGAAGTACACTTGCTCGTCAAGTGACAAGATTCACAACTTGGATGGGATATAAACCACCAGGAGAGCAACGCCTCAAGGACAACTTAACTTCTGTCTTAGAGCTGCAAGCAGGAGATCCTGAGAGTGAAATTGCCAAATGTCTTAACACAAATGATTCTTCTGAGGAGGCAGTAAGTGCACGGAACGTTCATGGTGAAGGCACTAGGGACAACCCACTGAAGCTCTCCATGCTCTCCAATAGCCTTGTTTCCGGCTGCATGATGGGAGGCACAGACCCTGAGGGTTATCTGCAAGATATGCAGCTGCGTTTGATTGATTATGCAAATAAGAGTGAAGAACCATTTGAACTAAAAACGACTATTAAAGGTGAAGAAAAAACAGTTTTTGTTAAGCCGGATATCCTAATGTTAAGTTCACCCGTACAATCAAAGGATCGATGGTTGATGCGCTGGAGCTGTGGTCTACTTGGAGTGAGAAATCATTCTTCCAATATGGAAACAGTAGCTAAACTTGAAGGAAAGCACAGTGATTATAAACACAAGCAATTATCTAAACTTGATACCTTAATCAAAGGTGGTAAGACCGAAGCTGCTGCTGAATTAGCTCTCAATATTAAAGCTGATCAGGAGCTTATGGATGAAATTTTGGAAATGGCACGCAATCCAAAAGATCTAGAGAAAGGAATGTACGGAGACAATTACGGAAATCCTCATGCTTTCAATGCTAGGATGTCAGTACTTGCCTCCAGAATGGGAATCACTCCTATTAACAATTGTAAAACAGGCAAAGATCGCACCGAGGATAGTGAAGCAGCGCAGAAGTTATTAGCGTCTGAAATCGATGAAAATATACAATCCAAAGTAAATGAGTTACTATATCCCTTTGAGTCAAAGGGGGAAAAAATATTCAACGAATTAGAAAGTGAAAATGGTATATCGATCCCCTCAACAAAACCAAAAATTGATAATGACTACTGTAAACGTTTGATTTATTCCAAGGATTTTCAGCTTGTTCCAAAAAGAGATTTTTTATCTGCGGAAAATCTGAAAAAAGAAATAAAAGCTCTAGGAATAGATGGAAATGATTTGAATGGGATTGCAAAGGCTATTGATGCTTATTCTCTAGGAAAACCGAGTCAAAAAAATCTTTTTACAACAATTAGGAATTTTTATAAGAGGAAAGAAATTCCAGATAATTTAAAAAAACTATTAACTCAATTTGAGCAAACGGCTCAACGACGTAAAGCATTTGGTTTTTCTGAAGCTGGTTTTACGATTCAAATGCTTAATAACAAGACATCACTTCTCTGGGGTAATAAACAAGAACGCTATCCTGAATATTTATTTGGGTTATCGAGTGAAGAAATAGAGGGATATTCGAAATTAATGAAGCCTCAAGGCAAAGTGAAAGCTTAAGTCTTCCCTCACTCTCAATTTTCCTTCAACCCAAACTGTGTTGCCTATAGTCTTGGGTTTTACTACTCATGCTCCTCTGCGACCTTACTCAATTTTATTCTCCTGTGGGTGGAGGGGTGAGGCGTTATTTGAGTGAAAAGGGAAAATATTTGGTTGCTGGTGGAGATCGTCATCTCCTTATTGTACCTGGGGAGAGGACCGAGCGACGGGAGGAGGAGGGGAAGATTGTGTGGACGATTGAATCGCCACTTATTTCACGTACAGCCCGATACCGTGCACTTCTTAATTTAGGATTGATTGAAGAGATTTTAGAAAAAGAAAAACCTGATTTAATCGAGTCAGGGGATCCTTACCAAGTGGCATGGAAGGCACTTGCTTCAGGGCGGGGGCTAGGGATTCCCGTTGTCGGCTTTTACCACTCGCATTTTCCTGAGGCCACGGTTCAGGCGGTGGCGCGGCATTTGGGGGGGCTCTCAGTCTTAATAGCCAAGGAAATCTCCTGTCGCTATGTGACCGCTCTTTATAATCGTTTTGAAAAAACAGTGGTTCCCAATCCTGAGCTGGCCTCATTACTTCAGGAGTGGGGGGTTGAAAATAGTGTCACAGTCGAGCTGGGAGTTGATACGACTTTTTTTTATCCTGATGTGGCTCGGGGGAGGGCCTGGCGTGAAGAACGAGGTCTTCCCCAAGATCAAAAAATACTCCTCTACGTCGGGCGTCTTGCACCCGAAAAAAATATACGAACTCTCCTGAGTACTTTTCTTCACCTTCATCGAGCCGATCCTGGAGAGTATCATCTCGTGGTGGTTGGGGATGGAACGCTGTGCGGTGCCGTGGAGCGTGTCCAGAAAGAAACAAATTCTATTACCTGGCTTCCCTATTGCCAGAGTCCCACAGAGTTAGCCGACTTTTATCGTGCTGCCAATCTCTTTGTGCATCCTGGAATGCACGAGACCTTTGGGCTAGTGACCTTAGAGAGCCAGGCCTGTGGCACCCCAGTCATTACCATTCAGGGAAATCCTATGGACCGTCTCCTGGTGATGACCTCTTCCTATGGGGCTAAGAAAAATACCTCACACTCCTTGGCTGAGGCGATAGACTCTTTTTTTACTCTTGGGATGGAGGAAAAACGAGTTGAGATTGCAGCTTTCATAAAAAGTCATTATGATTGGAGCCACGTTTTTAAAAAACTTTTCTCCATCTATCGTCATGTTATTGCTTCCTATCGTTCTTAGAGAATTTTAAAAATCATTGGTCGTGCATTGTAGCGAGCGATTTCATCTGATTGTGGAACCTCCCTCCTTGTTGATGACACTCCCCGGCACCACTTTTCAAAAATATTCTAGTCTCTTGAATCTCCTATGTCTTCTGCCCCTATTTCTCCCTCGCCAGGTGTTGTGATCCGTCCCTATCGCCAGGAGGATCGCACACGCGTTCGAGAGCTCTGCTGTGAAACAGGTTTTTTGGGGAGGGATATTGCCCCAGTTTTTGAAGATCGGGATCTTTTTGCCGACTATCTCACACGCTACTATACCGATGTGGAGCCCGAGTCTTCCTTTGTTCTGGAGCATCATGGGCTTATCAAAGGGTATCTCTTAGGTTCCCGTTCACCACTGCGTCAGCAATTTTTTAGTTTTTTTAATAATATTAAATTATTCCTTCGAGGAATGAGCCGCTATCCTCGATACAATAAACCAACACGTGATTTTATTGGATGGATTTTACGTAACTCCTGGCGTGAGGTTCCAGCAGCTCCTAGGAGAAGTGCCCATTTTCATTTTAATATTTTACCTGAGGCTCAAGGGCTTGCTCATTCAAGTGCCCTCATGAATGCCTATCTTGATTACCTCCGAGATGCAGGTATCACCTCGGTCTATGGACAAGTAGTTACTTTTGAAACACGTCGAGGAGCCCGGGTTTTTGAGCGTTATGGATTTCAGGTTTTGGAACGTAAAGAGATCACAAAATATCGAAAGATTCACTCAGAACCGGTCTATTTAACCACGGTGCTCATGAAGTTATCACCGCGTGATCCAGCATAAAATATCGGGGTAGAGCTCATGCAACTTTATTTGTGATTCACCTTTTTAGGTTGAAGTTCCGTGATAATAAATCGTACTATTCTGCATCCTTCGCTACATGCAGTAGCATTTTTTAAACATTGTTTCCTTTCTCACAACAGAGGAGAGGAACAAATAACAACTTTTATCATTGCGTGGAAATTAAAGAAATACGTGCCCTCATTGACCTCATGAAAAAGAATGACCTTGCGGTCTTCAAGATTGAGGAAGGTGATTTTAAAATTACTCTTAAGACTCCCGAGGGAGCAAGTGCTCGAACAGTTGTCCAAGGGATCTCCTCTGGGGCAATGCCAATCGCTCCTGTTCCTGCAGTGGCCCCTGCAGCACCCTCCCCAGAGTCGAAGCCTGCTGCTACAAATTTTAAAGAAATTTTATCCCCTATGGTTGGGACATTTTACACGGCAGCTTCTCCTGATTCTCCTGCTTTTGCGGAGGTTGGCCAAAAGATTGATCCAGAATCGGTCGTCTGTATTATCGAAGCAATGAAAGTGATGAATGAAATCAAAGCTGAAATTGCGGGTACGATTGTTGAAATTGTTGCAGAAAACGGAAAGCCGGTGCAATTTGGCGAAGTTCTTTTCCGAGTGAAGTAAAGGGGTCGGTGTGTCCGTTGAAGCTTCAAGTGAATTTTCATCTTCCCCTTAATAGACTGCCAAATGAATAGATGGTGATTTCATACACACTCTATTTCTCCAATTTCTAACCTGTCGTCTGCTTATTATGATCAAAAAAATTCTCATTGCCAATCGTGGTGAAATCGCCCTGCGTATCATTCGTGCCTGTAAGGAACTTGGAATTAGTACAGTAGCGGTATACTCACAGCCCGATGTTGATTCCTTGCATGTTCAACTTGCTGATGAAGCGGTTTGTATTGGCCCTGCTCCAAGTAGTGGAAGCTATTTAAAAATAGATCGGATCATCAGTGCAGCAGAGGTTTGTGATGTCGATGCCATTCATCCTGGGTATGGATTTCTTGCAGAAAATGCTCATTTTGCTGAAGTCTGTGCCTCGGCAAATATTAAATTTATTGGGCCCCCTGTATCAGCCATTAAGATGATGGGGGATAAAAATAGTGCTCGGGATGCAGCACGTCGTGCTGGTGTTCCGATCTCCCCTGGAAGTGAGGGTATTGTAGAATCCGAATCGGAGGCACTCAAGATCGCGCGCCACATTGGCTTTCCAGTGATGATTAAGGCTGTTGCTGGGGGTGGAGGTCGTGGCATGCGTATTGCACGTAATGATGGAAGTCTTGTTCAAGGATTTCATCAAGCACGCATGGAAGCTGAAAAAGCTTTTGGCAATGGGGCCGTTTATATTGAAAAATTCATTGAAAATCCCCGCCATATCGAGTTTCAAATGTTCGGTGATATGCATGGGCGGGTGGTTCATCTTGGAGAACGAGATTGTTCCATCCAACGTCGTAATCAAAAAATTATTGAAGAGTGCCCATCTCCAATGATGCGCCCTGAGCTCCGTGCCAAGATGGGGGCTGCTTCAGTCAAACTCTGTGAATCAGTAGGGTATTATAATGCTGGGACGATTGAGTACCTTGTGGATGATGCAGGAAATTTCTATTTCATGGAAATGAATACTCGTATTCAAGTCGAGCATCCTGTGACTGAGGAGGTTTATGGCTGTGATCTTGTAAAGCAACAAATTCAAGTCGCTGCAGGAGAGCACCTCTCTGATTATGTTGTGCATGCGAAGCCACGTCTTCATTCTATCGAGTGTCGTGTTAATGCTGAAGATCCAGAAAAAAACTTTCAACCAAGCCCAGGTCTCATTGAAGCCTATTATGCTCCAGGAGGTCGTGGCATCCGTATTGATTCACATGCTTATGCAGGTTATCCAATTCCCCCTCATTATGATTCCATGATTTCAAAAATCATTGCCACTGCCTCTACTCGTGAGGCAGCGATCAATAGAATGAATCGAGCATTGGGAGAATATCTCATCGTTGGGGTGAAGACGACGATTCCTCTTCAACGCGCTATTATGCGTGATGTTGATTTTCGCCAGGGGCGCTATCACACAGGATTTATGGAGCGCTTTTTAGAACAGGGTGTTCCAGAATTGAGGGGATAGCCTGGATATTTCATACTGATCTACTACGGAAGCCGGGAAGTCAGATGGATGCTGCGTTAGACTTACATTTTGATTTGGGCAGTATGTACACATACAGCCCTGCATCAAAATGCTCGCCTGCCTTACCCCATCAGCCTTCGCGGCCTC
>Ga0114975_10000110_pt1 | contig 57481 bp, 94 predicted proteins | sample S_130626_EF_Meta_FD_87031 | JGI IMG/M metagenome (GOLD analysis project Ga0114975, IMG submission 87031) | Freshwater microbial communities from Lake Simoncouche, Canada to study carbon cycling - S_130626_EF_MetaG | ecosystem: Environmental > Aquatic > Freshwater > Lake | place: Lake...
CAGACGGTAGCTTTGGATTTGGTGGTGCGTGTTTTCCTAAAGACACTACCGCTATGTTAAAGTTTGCCGAACAACATAACGTTGCTCTTAATGTTTTGGATGCAGCCGTTAAGAAAAATACATTACTAAGGTTGACAGAACCTAAATAATACTGTACTATACAGTATGCAGGCAATCCTCTGCCTTTAAACATCGGAGAATAATAAAATGAGTGAAAACCAAACAGGCCTAGATGCAATGGCAGGCAATGGCGGATACCAAGAAGACAAATATCTAGGAAACTATCTTCGTTCTAAAATGAGACGTGACAACAAACGTTTCTGGGCAGGGGATAACATCAGTGAATATGTCAACGACCATAACATAGAGCAACTAATCGACGAAGCTGAAGAAGCATTTGAACTAGTGCTAGATCGGTTGCTTATTGATCGAGAAAATGATCCCAATAGCAAGGGTACTGCTCGCCGACTGGCTAAGATGTATTTTAACGAAATAATGGTAGGACGATATGAACCAGCACCAGACGCAACAGCGTTCCCAAATGATAGCGCCGACCGATACGAAGGTATGCTGGTGGTTAGAAGTGAGCTACGAAGTATGTGTAGTCATCATCACCAGCCTGTATCTGGTGTTGCTTATATTGGCATCATTGCAGCCAACAAACTTATTGGCCTTAGCAAGTACACTCGTATTGCTCAGTGGTGTGCTCGTCGTGGTACATTACAAGAAGAACTATGTAATGACATTGCTAGAGAAATTAGCAAAGCTACTGATTCCGAAAATGTAGCAGTTTATGTGCAGGCGATTCATGGGTGTTGCGAAAATCGCGGTATTATGGCACACTCATCCTTGACACAGACTACAGTACTTAAAGGGTCGTTTAAAGACGACCCTCATACAAAGAAAGAGTTCTTTGATAATATTAAACTCCAGCAAGAATTTGCACCAAGATAATGGTACCAGCACTAGCTGAATCTTTAAATAAAGTTAACAAACAATTTGAGCAACTATCAGGTTGCTTTATTCCAAATCTTCATTTATAATATACACATTAAAGGATAATAATGAAAAACAAAGGTAAACTCAATATTCCAAGTCGTCCACAAATGGCGCAACGTGCCGCGGCACAACAACGTCCTGCTGGCCAACCCGGAGCATCTCCTTTTATGGCAGGTGGGCAAAAGCCCAGTGTTATGATCGCTGTTCCGGCGATGGAAATGGTTAATGCTGAGTTCGCACAGCATCTTGCTATGGCTGCCGCTAATATGGTTGCCGCTGGGATTAAAATTAATTGTGCTTTTAACATTGGTTCAGTTATTACTATTGCTCGTCGAAACTTAGTAGATATCTTTTTGAAAAGCGACTTCACACACATCTTCTGGGTTGACTCAGATATGAAATTTCCAATTGATGCACCAATTAGATTGCTAGAACGCAATAAAGATATTGTAGGTGCTAACTATCGCCGTAGACGTTTTCCAAATCCTAACTTTACAGGTATGAGTGGTAAGGCTGGAACATTCACTGAATTCCAAACCACTGACAATAGTCCAGCAATGGAACTGATTGATGTATTGCCACATGGATTGGTTATGTGTACTCGTAGAGTATATGAGAAGATTCCACAGCCACATTACCTACAAGAGTTTATCCCTGCATTAAACTTGGAAATTGGCGAAGACATTTATTTCTGTCAGCAAGCTCAAAAGGCAGGATTCGAAGTGTGGTGTGATCAAGAACTGAGCCGTGAAACAGCTCATATTGGTATTTTCCACTTTAACTATAATTTAAGTGTTCCAAAATAAAGGATGGTACAGTATGTACGAATCAATAGAAATTCGCAAAGTTAAAAACGGTGTTATCGTGACTTTGCGCAATGACGAAGATGAAGATCAAGAGTATGTTTATGATACTGACCGCAAGGCAGTAAAATTCGTCAAAGATCTTCTCGAAGTTAAAAGCAAAGAGCAAGCTCCGGCTTGATAAACTATGACAGTTAAAAAAAGATATAGTGTAGGAGATCTTGTGTGGATTTACGGTATTCGTAAAGATAATATTAAATCCACACAAGGTACTGTGATCAAATCATTTAATATCGAAGGATATAATGATATGCATTATGTAGTATCCATTCCTACAGAAATAGAACCTTTGCTTGAGATTCGAACATGGCAAACTATTAGTCAAACTGCTGACGGACATGTGGGTAGTTTACGCGAGTCATTTGAAAATCCAGATGCGGCACATCGTTTGTTGTCTAGAACTGGTATGGCTATTATCTCCAACGACGAAGACGATGAGTATGACGATGAAGATAGCGCCAGCGGGTTTGATGAAGATGATGTTAGTTCAGATGCTATTCATGCCGCATTAGAAAAGTCTCAACTAGATTCTAGTCATGGACCGTTAGTTCTTAAAGAAAATAAACCCAAGCGTAGAAATTTTCCCCGAAAGAAAAAGGCGTGAGTGCGTTAGACGATTTACAATCAGTAATATTTAAATGGAAAGATCAGCAGTCTGTGATTAAACCTACATTACATCGCAGAACCCCGGAGTGTTATCGTCTTCAACTTATAGAAGATTTTGGAATTGTTGATGATGCAGGCAATCATTTTCCTACGAGTAATTTAGATGATTCGGTGAGATGGGTTGATGAACAATTACAAGAGTGGCCTGACTGTAAACGTATGGCTTGGGACATGTGGGATTTTAAACATTGCAAAGATGCTGAAAAGTTTATAACTTTATTTCATCTATCATGTCCGGTAAAGTAAGATTTCAAGAAGTTGAAGAAAATGGTCAGCTACTTGTGAAAGAAATTCACAAGGTAGTTGTACATAAATTTAACATGGGCGACGTCGAAGATCCTGATTTGTATGCCGCAGAACCTTTATGGAAATGGCAAGAGAGTGAGCAGGGTAAGTTTGTCATGGAACATGCAATTGAATCTCCAGTATGGCACAGGCAAGTAGATGTACATACTTACGGGCACCTATATATTGTAGTAGCAGAACTTGAAGCAAAGAAACTAAGCGAATTTTATCTAAGATGGGGCAAAGATGGAAGTAGTAAGATACGGTGAGACCTGCACCGTTAAACAGGCAAACTCAAGTAAAACAGTAGAGGCGGCAGTGCATGAGTTTAAAGAACGACAGAACTTAACTGTGGTACTAAACAAAAGTGTGAAGTTGCCCATGACGTGGAATGGTAAGATGTATGAAGGTCGTATGGCTGGAATTGACTTTACTAGTGCAGGTCCTTCAATTAATAAAACAACAACAGGGCGAGGCTAGTATGAAATTCTTTGAGCCTCTACGAGACGACTTAATGGTACAGCAACAGATCAATAACAGTTGGGAACACATGGTTGGCGTTATCATGCTTAATCAAACTGGTCGCAAACCAGTCAAACTGACTTTGCCAGAATTTCTATATTGGTTTCCTACTCCCCAGGCATTGCTACAAGCTGAAGAAGATTTTGTCAAAACTATACTAGCACCATTGGGTATGATGAATGTACGCTACAAACGTCTTGTACAAATGAGCCGAGACTACTTGACCTGGGATGGTGAAGATGCTACAATGCTGTATGGTATTGGAAAATATGGTAGTGACAGTTATGAAATATTTTTCAAACAGAACTATTCAGTAGAGCCCACAGACAAAGAATTAAAAAGATATCTAGAAGAAGTATATGAATCCATTTAAAGATCAAGAAAAATTTATGCGGGCCTGTGGACAAACCGTTGATAGTCTAAACGAAAAACAATATAGTATGTACGTTAACCTTATTGCTGAAGAACATCAAGAGTTGTTAGAAGCCACACTGTCAGAAGATTCTGTAGAGCAATTAGATGCTCTTATTGATATCCTAGTTGTGACTATTGGTGCTATTCATAGTATGGGTGCAGATGCGGAAGGTGCTTGGAAAGAAGTCATGTCAACTAACTTTGCCAAAATTGATAAAGAAACAGGCATGGTTCGTAAACGAGAAGATGGCAAGGTACTTAAACCAGTGGGTTGGGTTCCGCCAAATTTAAAACCATTTATTAAAAAATAATTGACAAGCAATCCTGTTTCATGTATAATTAAATACATAAACAGGATTTTTACTTATTTTAGGAGATTATTATGTTTGAAACAACTTATGAAAGCGGAATGTCATATCGTTCTGCCAGCGAAATTAATTCAGCAATGGGCCGTGTTTACGGACATATGAGCCTTGCTGTTATTGTATCGATGATGGTTAGTTATTTTGTAGGCACCAGTCCAGAGTTGCTGGAATTCTTTTTTACCGGCATGCTAAAGTGGATTGTAATCTTTTCACCGCTGGTGGCAATCTTTGGTGTTAGTATGGTATTGGCTACTAATCCTAGTAAATCTGTAGCACAGTTATGCCTACATGGCTTTGCGGCCCTGATGGGATTGAGTTTTGCTACAATATTTGCTGTGTTCACTATGGGCAGTATTGTGTCAGCATTTATGGGTGCGGCAATCTTGTTCGGGGTCATGAGTGGATATGGATATTTTACAAAACGTAGTTTGGATAGTCTTGGTAAGTTTATGTTCGTAGGGCTGATTGCCATTGTTATTGCCAGCATCGTCAATATTTTTATTGGTAGCACAGTTATGCAAATGGTTATTTCAGCATTGGCTATTATCATCTTTCTAGGCCTAACTGCCTATGACACACAGAAGATTCGAGAAGAACTCAGTATAGAAACCAGTGATAGTGCAGAAGTTCGTGGAGCATTAACTCTGTACATGGACTTTATCAACTTGTTTATAAACTTATTGCAATTGTTTGGAGATAGAAAATAATGCGTGAATACATTAATATTGTAGAAGGTATCACAGATACTTGGTTTAAGACTGACAGTTTCAAAACTTACAAACGACCTGCTAAAGAAAAGTACGAGATTGCTAATGAGCCGGGTACAATTGATACACTAGAAGGTCCAGTTAAGTACCCTGCAGGCTACTACATTATGACTGGACCAAAAGGTGAACAGTATCCTATCAGCCCAGAAAAGTTTAAAGAACTTAAAGACGATCTAGGCCGCGGTGTTTGCACTCCAAAGAAAATTATCAAGATTGCTAAACTTGCAGACCACTCTGGATCAGTTGACACAAGCTGGGGAGAGAAGCTACACTATAATCCAGGTGAAGATGTTATTGTTCGTCACGGTGAAAACGACTACGGTGTAGTTAAAAAAGATATATTTGCACAAACATACGAGAAACTATAATGGCACAACATACAAATTACTGGAGTTGCACTCCTTTTGCAGATTGGGTACGTGGTACTACAAAAGGCGGCCCTAAGACTGCGGACGGATGGGATGAATGGGAAAAGACCGCTGAACGCAGTCATCGAGTTCGTTATTGGATCGCTGAAGAAGGCCTAGGCTATATCCAAGATTTTGTCACATGGCCTATTAGAAAGATTCACGATGTTAAGTATTACATCAATAACCGTTGGGTTAGCCGTACTCACTCTCTTACCGCTCATCCTAGTAATATTAAGCCTGGTGATTGGTGTGATGTTGGCAATCGATTCCTTCCATGTCTATTTAACGAGCTCGTGGACTTTGTTGAAATTGAACAAGCCTGGAGCCACATTGCTTGGGATGATCAAGCAAGAGTTAAGTATCGTGCTCCTTTTTGGGCTAGTGGTTGGTTCCGTTGGCGTGTTTGGCGTTGCCCTGAGGCAGGCCTTGACCATTTAAATTGGGCTATGACACTGACCAATAGTGATTGGTGCGAACCCGATCATCCTGATTATAACAAACCTACTGGTCAGGCTATCCGTGCCAAAGAGATCAAAGAACTTTATATGTGGTGGACTACAGTATATCCCAATCGTCCCGATCCATACGAAGCAAGTGGTTGGAGTGCGTACTGTGAAGCACAACGTGAAGCAAATGGTGGCCGACTAAGTTTCAGTGGTGAGAAAGATCCTGTGCTTAAAAAGCAAAGCGACAAGGCTCATAAACTTCTTCAAAAAATTGAAAAACAATATGCAGATGAAGACGAAAAAATGATGATCCGTCTTATTAAAGCTAGAGATAGCTTATGGACCTAAAAGTACAAACACCAGCAGTTGGCATTTTAAAAAGAAGTGATTGGGGAGATGCCATAACTTATCAAGTTGTATGTGAGTGTGCCGATCCCGATCACGATCACAGAGTTTGGGTAGAAGCAGACAATCACAATGTCACTATCACTACATATACAACACAAAAATCCCAATGGTGGAGTCTGAATCGATGGCAAACTATTTGGATCTTGTTGACCAAGGGCTATGTTGAATATGAAGCTAATATTATTATGACTCGACAACAAGCTCTAAATTATGCTAACACGTTGCAACAGGCTGTAGCAGATGTAGAAGTATTTAGAAAACAAAAAAGGTGAAATAAAATGGCAATGTTTACCGTTAGAACATATTACAAAAAATCATGTGAACAGCATGAATATTTTTACAACCGTAAAATTGATGGTGCAAAGATCATTATCAAAGATGGATATCGAAGTGCAGAGTTTAGTGTAGAAACTAACGACGACAAGTTTCCAGAATTTAATTTTACTAATTGCCCAGGTGGTAGCAGTGATTTAGACAGCGTCGATTTGTTTAGTTGCTTTGGCGACAATGTTGAACAAACTGAACTTATTGAAATGTTTGACGGCGGATGCTGGGGCGACATTGAAATCGAAGGCATCGACGATGAGGATGAAGTTGAACGCTTAACAGATCTTATCAATGAAGATGGATCTTATGCCTTAGAAGATGACGGTGATGGTGATTGGTACCTAAGCGACACCGAGTGTTGGGTATGGGGTCCGTTAGAAGTTGAAGATGAAGAAGGTAATATCCGTATCATCTGTGCAGACGAAGATGGCAATTTAATTGATTTTGAGGAATAAAATGGCAACTCGTAAAAAGAAAACAGAAGTTATTATGTCTGCTGATATTGCAGAAATGATGGAAACAAAAGTAATAAAAGGCAGTCATTTAACAATTACCTATAAGAATGGCTATCCTGAAAAATTAGAATGGGATGACGAAGCACTGATGCGTGATGTTCGTGATGCTATTGCTGGTGCAGAATTTGCTGATATGAAACCTGCAGTGAAAGCCAAAGTCTTAACACGTAAGAAAAAAGAAAAACTATGAGTAAAGTTTACCTCATCAAACCTCTACATAAAAAAAGTATCTGCTGGCATATAGAAATGTTCCGTGATAATGCGGACGGTTCTACCAGCTGGTTTAACATCGATGATCACTATCGATGGGGGCAAGGGTTTGTTGAAGAAGATATGGACTGTAATCTCCCTTGGGAAGGTGATGTACAGGCACATGCCAAGACAGACTGTGGATGGGGTGCTGAACTAGATGATCAACACTCTTGCTGGTTTGAGTTCAGTGACGATATCGCTGAAGAAGAACAAGAGCGTATTAAAAAATGCTACCTAGATGGTGACGGTGACGAAGAATGGGAACGTGCTGGGGCTGCTTGGCTCTATGAAGGCGAGCACGAATGGCAGTTTGAGGACGACTACCTTGTTATTGATGCTCCATATCAAGTTAGTTTATGCAAAGATGACGGCACGGTTATCGAAGAAAATGTTAAACTAAAACCCAGACCTACTGTATCAGGTGGCAGTAATGCATGGCCGTTTCCGACATGACTAAAATTTCTCAAAGTCCAGATCGACACACCTTTCAAAAAGAAGGGTATATTAAACGTTGCGAAGAACAAGGCAAACTGCCTAACCCCGACTATATTGAGATGTACAAATCTTGGAGAGAAATGGAGGAAGAACAGATAACAAATACAGACTGGCAGAAAGATAACATGGAGTATGATCTCCGAACCTGCAAATCTATGCTAGAAAAAGTTCGTGCCAGTGACACCTATGCTCAACATCTATATGCGGCCATGTGCAACAATGAGTTTCAAAAATTAGATGTCATGCCCATTCTTAGAGATCAACGGTGGAGTGCCTCGTGGAGAAGTGCCGGGGGCATTATTGCTGACATGCGTGAAGAAGGTGACTACATTGATTGGTACTGTAGCGGAATTGGCGAAGGTCTTGGCAACGGAGATGTGGATGGCACTAGAGGGTATGTACCCGAAGGATACGTGTCCGATGAAATACAAGAAGACCTAAAACAATTAGGGTGGATTGTTGTAGAAGATCAGAACAACAAATTTTAATTGCTCCAACCAACTTCCTTAATAATTGGAACCCACTTTTCTCTTAACTGCATCATACTTGCTTTAAACCCTTGAGATGTTTGTTCTTTAGGTTCAGCAAACATAAGATTTTCACGTAAAAATCGTTGACCTTCATTAGAACGAATAGCATTGGTAAAGTTAGTCACATACCAATCATTAATTTCTTTATCTGTATTTTTAGGCAGTATAATTCCCCAGGCGGCATAAACATTCATCCCTGGAATTAGATCTTTCATTAAAGGTACATCCTTAATAGCATCGATTTTATATTCGCTACATAACGCAATAATTTTAATTTTGCCTGATTGTGTTAGTGTATTAGCAACTGCTACAGGAATGATGCCAAATTCTACGTGGCCACCTGCTACATCTTGACCTGCCTGTGCCGGGCCTTTATAAGGAATAGTTTTAACTAGTGATCTATTGCCTTTGATATTATACATCATATATTCATAGGCTAGTTTATGTGCTCCAGATCCGGCGGCAATATTAATAGGCTTATCTGTATTCTTAACCCTATCTAAAAACTCTCGAGGCGTGTTAACGGCGCTGGCAGAATTGGCAATAATAGCAAGAGGACTCTTTGCTAGAGTTAAAACGTATTCAAAATCATCTAATGTATATTTTTTGTTTTCTGGATTAGAAAAATCAGCAGTGACCCATACTCCTTGATGACTGGGTACAGAAATGTGATAGCCGTCATTGGGCAACTTAATAAAGTGATTCATTCCTATGGTGCCATCTCCGCCGGGACGATTTTCTACAATAAAATTAATCTTAGGATTAGCTTTTTCGATAATGCTACTAATTCCTCTAAAACTTAATTCGTTGCCCGAGCCGGGGGCAAACCCAATAACTGCTGTTATAGGCTTATTTGGTTCCCAAGCGTGTGCCAGTGTAGTAATTAGAGATACTGCTATTACTTTAATAATGAAACTAATATATCTGGCCATTGTTTGTTTATCTCCATAGTTTGTCCAAAATTTTGTTTGATCCACTTGGGTGTGAAATAATTCCAAGTTAGATTGTGTTTGCTTGCAAATTGCAAAATGTTATTATTCTGTTTAGCTATCTCGCCTAGCATAGTTGTACTATCTTTGTATGCCACATAACTAGGATACTTGATGTTAAACCCGCCTGCTTCATGCCACCAAGCATAACTGGCCATGTCTGGTCTATAAACTAACATAATCCAATCGTCGGGGAAACATTCCCTAACTGAATCTAACTTATAAGCCCAGTCATGGCTTTTAACTATTCTAGTACCGCCTTGTTTAGTCCAGGCATAGTCAATATAACGGTCATCAAGATAGGCTTCTAGTTCCATTCCTGCGCCAAAGTAGGCACCTTTGTGTCCACTGTATTGATTGTGATTATATGCCCTAGCAGGAGTTCGATCGCTGATATTAAATCCATCTAAAGATTCTAATGTTTGAGCAATACCACTCCAACGACTTCCTGGCACGCCTGTGAAAAATATTCTATTAGGTAGCATAGTATTAAATATATATTTAATGAACATATGACAGTCGACCAAAATTATTTAAACTACTACTTCGGAAATATCTGGCACCGCAAAAACGGAGACCTACAACAATTTGATAAAACAGGACTTAGCCTAATCGAAAAGATTAAACCAGGTGAAACTGTTATAGATGTTGGTTGTGGCGCCAATCCATTTAAAGGACGTATTCCAAACCTAATCGGAATTGATCCAGCATTTGATCAAGCTGACATAAAGTGTGGCATTGACGAATACCAAACAGATCAAACATTCGATGTTGCATTTTGTTTAGGCAGTATTAACTTTGGAGAAGTCACAGATATTGAAAGACAAATTGCCAAAGTCATTACCTTACTAAAACCCACTGCTAGAATTTACTGGCGTTGTAATCCCGGATTACAAGATCATAAAAACGAAGAATGTAAATTGATTCCTTTCTATCCATGGAGCATCGAGGAGCATGTCCGATTAGCAGACAAGTTTGGATTTAGACTGGCAGAATGTTCTTGGGACACAAAGAATCGTATCTACGCCGAATGGCATAGACCTTAACCAAAATACGTGCTACAATAGGACTATGTCCAAATCTATAGTTCTATCCGAAAAAATATGGGCAAACCTCTATAATCAAATTGCCCGAGATTATCCGCCCAGTGTGTTGTTAATTCGCCACAAAATGCGAGAAGTTTTGGGCTTTACTGTAAGGCGGCATGAAGTATGGTTAGATCGGAATGTGGATAGCAGAGATTTTGGCTACGGAACCAAATATTGTGTATATACAATACATTTGGATTTTTATAACGAGCCAAAACGGACTATGTTTTTACTCAAATATTCGGATATAATTGGTAAAACCTCTCTTGACATAGAGTGAAAATCAGTGTATAATACATACATACACTAGTAAAAAGGAGTGCAAAATGGCAACAGTAGCAGGCATTAAGATAAAACCCAAGGTTAAAAAAGAAAAAGTCACCAGCATAAGCATTCGTGAGAATGCTAAACGCGACTACAGCCCAAAATGGGATGGTGCAGAAACTTGGACAGGTGAGCAATTCCTGCGTCACTTCCAAGGTGCTATGCGTTATTACCGCATGGAGTCTAGTGGCAAAGAACTTAAACCCAAGGTCATTGACTGGATGGGTCGTAATGGCTATGCTAAAAAAGACATTCAAGCATTTAAAGATACCCGTGACGGACGTTGCGAGTTGACAGTAGGTGCCATTGCCGCTTGTCTGATCAAAGGTATGCCAGACATGCATCCAGAATTTAACGATGGTCGTAGTACAGCAACATGGCTCAAGACAGAGATTGCTAAGATTGTAGACAGCGGCAAGTGGGATGAAGCACCTGAAGAAGAAGTTAAGGTAGTTAAAACTCCTGCTCAAGTGTTTAACATTCAAGATCGGATCCGTGAGCAGGCAGGCGATATGAGTGAAGAAATTGATGCGGCTATTGATTCTTGGATTATGGATCCCGAAGCCTTTGATCCTAAAGCATTTAAAATCGTTAATTTGCTTAAAGGCAAAGGTGCTAAGGCCGCACAGGCTCGATACATCAAAGGCTTCTTTATCAAAAGTTTAGAGGAATTACAAGAACTGGCTAGTGGCCAGGCAGACGAGCAGTTGCGTGAAGCCTACAAACATAATAGCCGTAAGAATGTTAAGAAGTTAATTGATTTCTACGAAAGCATTATGGCTGCCTGTGAGCAGATTACTGCAGAAGCTAAAGTGTTGAAGAAGCCACGTGCGGCCAAAGTTAAGCCTGCAGAGGAGATTGTTAAGAAGCTCAAATTCATGTTGAGTGATACTAAACTTGGTATTACCAGTGTTCCGCCAGCGACTATTATTGGTGCCCAAGGTGTTGCAGTTTATAATACAAAGACACGTAAGATTGGTTATTACATTGCCAAGTCTAGTGCAGGTCTTAGTGTTAAAAATTCTAGCATTACAGAGTTTACAGAAAAGAGTACACAGAAAACTCTGCGTAAGCCTCCAGAACAGATCAAAGAGTTCAAAGAGCAGAATACACAGAAGCGTTTTGAAACTTGGTTTGTTAAGAATGTTAAAACTACAGAGACACCGCTCAATGGACGTTTTAGCGAAGATACAGTTATTTTGAAAGTATACAAATGATTAATTTAAAAGAATGGATGGAAGTTGTTAATTATCGCATCACAGAGGGCAGTAATTTTATGTGGGACTGTTATGGTCCTGATAGTTATAGTCTAGACAGTTGGAACGGTGACCAAGATGGTCATAGTTTTTCAATTACTTTTGATACTAAGACACAGGTTGTCTATGAAGTTCAAAGTCATGATTATAGAACCCAGAGAGCATATCGCTTGGTTAATCCTGATTTTGCATCTGAACGAGATGTTGAAAGCGCAGATCGTAATGTTGCCTTAAACGAAGCATGGGACGGCGTTGACTATGTCGATTTAGAAGAAGATGATGACTGGATTCAAAAAGCACTGGCCATTGAAGCTGGTGAAGACTACGATACTCGTATCAGTGTTCCATTAGAGTTGGAAGATGACGTGCTGTTGGCTCTAATGAAAAAAGCACACGAATGTGATTTAACATTTAACGAATTTGTAGAAGAAGCATTGTTAAACTTAATAAAAGAATTTAAAAACAATCCAGCATCAACTAGAGCTAAATCACAACAATGGCTAGAAGATCATGACGCTACCTGACGAACGCTATCGCGCTATATTGTTGGCTAGGAGTCTTTGCGAAGACCTTTTAGATCCTAAAAAAACTCCTAGGATACCAAAGATAATTAGAAAACGAGCTCGCAGTGTGCTGAGACATTTTCCAGAAGAATACTATCTCAGTATGCTAGCAGAAAGCCGACCGGATATCTTAGAGCGTAGAGGAGAGCCCTACGATCCTCTTTATAAAATGGTTAAAGATTACGACATAGGAAAAAGCAATGAAGATAGGTCTTAGTTATAGTCGTTGTGTTAGAGACATTGTGGATGGCAAAGTAGATATCAACGATGTCTTAGTCATTGTTGCTCGCACTGACTTTGATCCCAACATTGAAGAACAGTGGGACGGTATCTGGCACGGATATCATAACAGAGGCGGTTGGAGTAATCCCGAGTGGGGTCACTACACAGACGAAGATGAAGAACGGTTCCGTGATGTAAGTAAAGAACTATACAGTAGAGGCCTGCTACATCAACCACGTCAGTTTGGGGCACATCCTAGTCGCTTGCCATATTATTGGCTTGAAGCAAGTTTACCAGCAGATGAACTAGAAAGTAGACCTGCTGTGAAAAAAGCCTGGGAACAATTTCAAATTGTTGCCGGCTTATCAAAATCTACAAAAATTTTAAAGGATGAATTTTAATATGTTAGTACCAATGGTGGTCGAAAAGACCGGACAAGGCGAACGAGCCTTTGATATTTTTAGCCGATTGCTCAATGAACGCATTGTGTTTTTAAATGGCGGAGTTGATGATTACAGTAGTAATTTAATTGTAGCACAGATCTTACATTTAGAGAGTGCCGATTCGGAAAAGGATATCCACTTTTACATTAATAGTCCTGGGGGTGTTATCACATCAGGTATGGCTATCTATGATGTTATGCAGTTTGTCAAACCAGATATTTGTACCTACGTCATGGGGCAGGCCTGTTCAATGGGTAGCTTTTTAGCACAAGCCGGAACAGCAGGCAAACGTTATATGCTCCCACATGCTCGCCACATGATACATCAGCCTAGCGGTGGTGCTCGTGGTATGCAGAGTGATATTGCTATCCAATACAAAGAAATTACACAGATGAAAGACATGTTAACTAAACTGTATGTTAAACATAATACCGCAGGTAAAACCTACGAGCAATTTGAAAAGGACATGGATCGTGACACATTTATGAGTGCAGAAGAAGCATTAGCCTATGGGCTCTGTGATAAAATTGTTGACAAACGATAAACAAGAGAATCTAAAAATTGTTAGACACGAGATCAATAAACTTAAATAACAATAACCGGTCTTCGGCTTTCATCCCGGTATACAAACTCTGCTGCCTATGCTATAATCAACATAGGAGAATACAATGGCAAAATATTATTCAACAAAACACTACGGACATAACATTGGATTGAGTGCTGTATTTAGACAGCCTAATGCAGATCACAGTCACTGTCATTTGCTCCATGGCTACAGTCTAGCGTTTACATTTACATTTGGCTGTGATACATTAGACAACAAGAATTGGGCAGTGGACTTTGGTGGACTCAAACTACTTAAAGCATGGCTAGAAGATCACTTTGATCACAAGGTAGCATTGGATCGACAAGATCCATACTTGGCCAAGTTCCAAGAATTAGAAGAACTGGGCCTAGCAGAGATACGTATCTTCGATGGTGTGGGTGCAGAGAAGTTTGCCGAACATGCTTTTAAATTTGCTGACGCACTGATCCGTGAAAAGACTGACGGTCGTTGTTATTGTGTACGAGTTGAGTGTGCAGAACACGGAGCCAACTCAGCAACATACGAGGCATAATGAATAGTATTGAAAAGATTTGGGCCCGGGCAACAGGTCATCTAATGGGGAACACGGATAACGATCGTCCGGATGTGCCTATTCTAACTTTACGAGAAGCCAGAGTAGCACTATTTTTAAAAACCTTTTGGGTTATAATTCATACGGTGACCTGCTTCTTTATTATAGCAAATACAATAAGACACTGGTAATATGAAAATAGGATTTAATTGCAGTTCATTTGATCTTCTCCATGCAGGGCATGTCACCATGCTTAAAATGGAAAAGCAACTTTGCGACTATCTAATAGTTGCATTGCAGATCGATCCTACTATCGACAGGCCGGGAGTTAAGAATAAACCAGTTCAAAGTGCATATGAACGGTATGTACAATTACAGGCCTGCAAGTATGTAGATGAAATTTTAATCTACGAAACCGAATTTGATTTACTGCAATTACTACAAACACAGACTATTCATATTCGCTTCTTAAGCGATGAATATTTGAATAGAGACTTTACTGGCAAACAATGGTGTATGAATAATAACATTGAATTACATTATCATAAAAGACAACATATCTATAGTTCAAGTGAATTGCGAGCAAGAACAGCAAAATTAGAAACTGAAAAAGCTGAAGAGTCTTTAACAGAAGTACCGCAATACAGTCCAGAGTTATTAAAAAGAAAATAAGTATGTTGCCCGGATTGCAAATTATTGAACATAAGAAACACAAAGATAGTCGTGGGGACTTCTGCGAACTATGGAAGATTACTAACGACGATATGCGTGGTCCAGTTCGAGACGGATGGCCATTTCGACAGTTAAACATAGCAACATCCTCTAAAAATGTTCTAAGAGGGATGCACCGACAAAATCAATTTAAATGTGTTATGCCAGTGTATGGTAGAATATTTGATGTAGTGCTACAACCCGAAACTGGTGAATGGTTTGGAATTGAACTAGATGAAAATAAAGGTCTTCTAATACCGCCACAATATGCACACGGATATCTAGTATTATCAGACACTGCGGTTGTACAATATATAGTTGATAGACCATATAACCCTGCAGAAGAAGAAAATTTTAAATGGAATGACTATAAAATAGAATGGCCTATTCTTAACCCAATATTATCTGAAAAGGATTCACAATGAAAAAAGTATTAGTCACAGGCGGAGCAGGTTTCTTAGGAAGTCATCTCTGCGAACGGTTAGTCAAAGAAGGACATCATGTTCTTTGTGTAGACAATTATTTTACCGGCAGTAAAAATAATATTGCACACTTGTTAGATAACAAGAACTTTGAAGTTATTCGTCAGGATATCTGCTTGCCTCTGTATGTAGAAGTAGATGAGATTTACAATCTTGCTTGCCCAGCAAGTCCATTTTACTATCAGTGGGACCCAATTCAAACAATGAAGACCAGTGTTATTGGTTCTTACAATATGTTAGGACTGGCAAAACGCACTGGTGCTAAGATTCTACAAGCATCAACTAGCGAGTGCTACGGTGATCCTACAGTTCATCCACAACCAGAATCATATTGGGGCAATGTAAATCCAATTGGCATCCGCAGTTGCTACGATGAAGGCAAACGTGCCGCAGAAACATTGTTCATGGACTACTATCGCACACATGATGTTAAGGCTAAAATTGTGCGTATTTTCAACACATATGGTCCTAGAATGGCTCAAAATGATGGCAGAGTTGTTAGTAATTTCATTGTTCAAGCACTACAAGGTAAAGACATTACTATCTACGGTTCAGGTCAACAAACTCGAAGTTTCTGTTATGTTGATGATCTGTTGGATGCAATGCAGTCTATGATGAATCATAATGACGACTCGTTTATTGGTCCAGTTAATATCGGTAATCCCGGAGAGTTTTCTATGTGGGAATTAGCACACAAGGTTATTGAACTAACAGGTAGCAAGAGTCAAATCCTACAAATGCCGTTGCCGCAGGATGATCCTAAGCAACGCCGTCCAGATATTACCCTAGCAAAGAACATGCTCAATTGGGAACCAACAATTAATTTAGAGCAAGGCCTAATTAAGACTATCGATTATTTTAAAAATATAGCATGATTGAAGATTTTATCCGGGCTTGGCCGGGCAAGGTAAGCCCCGAAGATTGCCGAGAAACTATTTCAGTGTTTGAAGAAATAGTTAATAATCCTGCAATGACGGAACATATTCATAATAATGCCCGGCAGTTTTCTAGTACAAATTTAGGAAGAAAAGATCTTGCTATCTTTTTAGAAAACAAGGCATTAAACAAATTTAATCTAGTCAACAAATATCTATTTTATTTGCATGACTGTTTTCTAGAGTACATTGAAGAATTTGGACAATTAAAAAATATAAAACTAGATAACCATTGTTGTTTGAAACTTCAAAGAACTCTACCTATGGGCGGATATCATGTTTGGCATTACGAAAACGGAGATGTCCCTGATCATTTTACTAGAGAATTAACTTGGATGATCTACTTAAATGATATGCCCGAAGGTGAAGGCGAAACTGAATTTCTTTATCAAAAAAAACGGATTAGGCCTACCCAAGGTACTGTGGTCATTTGGCCGGCGGGAATGACACATCCACACCGTGGCCTAACTGTTTATTCCCAGCCAAAATACATATTAACTGGTTGGTATCATAAATCATAAGATTGACTATTTTACTAAATTAGTATATAATAACATGACATACAGTATTATTGCACAAGATGCTCCGGCCAGGCATTACATTGTTTTTCATGCTGGTACATCCGAAACACTTAAGATTACAGAAGATGGATTTTATGTTAGGGGAGTAAAGGTTCCGGTAGACGAGGAAGAAGCAATGGCTGTCTACAAGGCTTTCAAAGAGTTTTTAGTTTATCATGCACTAACAAGGAATTGACATGAACAGTTGGACCAAAATCATTGAAGAAGATCCCGAGACTGGTGATCTTGTATTAGACATTAAAGAGGCCTGTGAAATCCTAGGTTGGAAAGAAGGCGATGTTGTCGAGTGGTCCGATAACGGTGATGGATCTTGGTGTATCCAGAAAGTTAAATAATACCAATGGAATACATTTGGATCAACCACACTAACCTACAGTTCGAGTCAATGCCGTATAGGAACAGCTACCAGAAATGGGCAGGTCCCTACGAATATCCTGTAGACAGATTTAACATTTCCGAAGGCAGATTAGAAATGCCGCACAAAAATATTGTGCAAGATCCTTTATTTAATCTAGGCAATCTGTCCAACGATTGGCGGGACAGGTATTTTTCTACCATGGATGCTGTTGCAGATTCCGTTTATAAGACAGCCGGATCACGCACAATAGATTTATTGTTCAGCGGTGGTGTTGATAGCACATCGGTGTATGTTGCGTTAGCTAAGAATCCTAAATTTAAAGAATTTGTAGACGAAGGCCGATTTGTAATATCGCTAACATCTGCCAGTATTCAAGAATATCCGGAATTGTTCTATAGAGAAATATTACCAAACATTCCTATTCAACCTTTAGATTACAACAAGTCTATGCTAGATACCAATGCACTAGTTGTAAATGGAGACCTAGGCGATTTTATTATTGGAAATAGCGATGCTTCTAAATTTAACAACATTGATTTAATGAGTCACTATTCCGAAATAGTAAAAGTTATTCAACAAGATGAATTAGTAGAATACGAAGAATTGTGTATGTGCGCTCTTAAAAATTCACCGTTTGAAATTAGATCAGTTAATCAATTCTTATGGTGGATTAATCAAGCATACGTATATCAAATTGACCTAGTAAGACCATATATATGGTCTTCTATAAATGACTATAATGACATAGGAAACAATAACAAAGTCTTTAGATTTTTTTACAATAATCTTATTACTACCTATTCTTATGAGTACATGAGCACCAATCCTGTACATAATAACCACAATAGCCTACGTAAATTTCCCAAAGATTATATTATTGACTACACACAGGATCAGTCTTATTTGCAGAAACCAAAAATTTATAGTCAAAGATTAACACTTAGAATTGTATATAAATCAGAAATTTATGTCAACAACGGACAAACACAGGACAGATTAACATCTGAGAAAAATGGCAAAACATAATGCAAGATTACTAGTGCATCAAACTTCTGGATTTGTAGTTTGGCTGTCTTATAACTTTGAGTCCTACCCACCTATAGTAGATCCTAGTTTAAATTACAAAATCTTTTATGGAGACACAAAAATAGATTTACTCGATTCGTATTCTAATTATAAATTATACTATGCTGATCAAACAAATACATTTTCTGAATCTGATAGCTTGGTAGCAAACTCGGCAGAATTTCTTTCTGCCCAATTGCTTAGAGCAAAAGTAGTGACATTGTACCATGCAATTCGAACAGTTAAAACCAAATATGAAAGATTAGATTTAATGAATACCAATTTATATGATTCATTAAAAACTGTCACAGGTAAAAAAGATCCATGGGTTGATGTATATCAAAAAGAGCATAACTGTACCAGTACAGAAGCTTTAAAACTTATTAAATTTCATGTTGCCGAATACGAAACAGCAACATTCAATTTATAATCTGCACTATTAATGTTTAAAAATCGAGTTAAATCTGCTGGCTCGTTGGAAGAATTGTCAAATGAATATAACATATATTGTACCAAAATGATTGTTGATCCATTTGATTTAAGAAATTTACCAATTATTTGTGGTCCACTTTGATTGACAAGTTGGTAAATTTGTGCTATAATTACACAAGTAAAAACTAATGAAAGATGTGAGTGATGACTAAGAAAATTGGTTTTGCATGTAAGTGGATTGATCATGCAGGGCAAGTCGACGGTATCAAACCCAAAGATGATGCTAAAAGGTACAACACCGGTAGCACAACTGTTGCTTGGTTAAATAGACAAAGCAAGGATGTTGCAGAACAAAAACTCTGGGACATCATGGAACAAAATCTTGCTTCCACAAAACTGTTAGTAGAAAGAGTAGGACAACTTGAAGAAAATCTTCGTATGGTGCGCCTTAGCAGTGATCTGTTGCCTGTGTATACCCAATCCGATTGGAGTTATTTCTGGCGTAGGCCTGATGTTCAAGAACGCTGTAGTAGAGGCTTTGCTGACATTGGCACTGTTGCTCGATCTAATGGTGTACGCCTTAGTTTCCATCCTGGACAATTTACTGTCTTGGCTAGTGAATCTGATGAAATAGTAAATAGAAGTATAGAGGAGTTTGAATATCATGTTGACATGGCACGTTGGATGGGTTATGGACAAACCTTTCAGGACTTTAAAATCAATGTCCACATATCAGGTAGACGAGGTCCCGCAGGTATCAAAGCCGCGCTCAAACGGTTATCCCCAGAAGCAAGAAACTGCATCACAATCGAGAATGACGAAATATCGTGGGGCATTGACTCAAGCCTTGAGCTCGTCGACGATCTCGCTTTGGTGCTAGACATACATCATCACCATATACACACAGGAGAATATATTGAAGCAAATGATGACCGTGTTAAAAGGATTATTGATAGCTGGCGCGGTGTCCGCCCTGTTATACATTATTCCGTCAGCCGTGAAGATCTACTTGTTGGACATTCCAGATCACAGCGCCCCGATCTTTTTTCGTTAATGGAAAGTGGACACAAAAAGGGAAAGCTCAGAGCACATTCTGATTTCTACTGGAATACAGCAGTCAACGAATGGGCACTGAGCTTTCTAGATCAATTCGACATTATGGCCGAATCGAAGGGTAAGAATTTAGCCAGCTTTGCATTACACAAAGAGGCTAAAGAATTAAACCTTCTTTGATGTAGTTGTACGAGCGGCTGGCTTTTTAACAACTGCTTTAGGGGCGGCCTTTTTAGGGGCTGCTTTTTTTTCGGCAGGTGTCTTGGCCTTAGTAGCACGTGGTTTCTTAGCAGGCGTCGCTGGAACTGTTTCGACAACAGCTTCAGGAACAACAGCATCTGCAACAACCACTACTTCTTCTTTAGCACTTGCACCAACAATAACAGCGGCTTCGGTACCAGCAGGGGTTTCTACTTTATACGACGCAGTGTCAGTACTTTGTTCAGTAGATTTTTTGCGATTGTAATAGAATGCAACAACAATAACTACAACAGCAACGGCGATAATAATTTCCATGATAGGATTCCTTTCTTATTATGTACGTTTATTTAACCACTAATAAATAACATTGTGATTAAACTGAATTCAGTGTCTAGTGCCGATTTACCTTTGTACCACATTGGCTGTGCTATGCAAAAACAGGGAAAGTTCATAGCTAGGGGTCCTCGGATGCCCTGTTAACCACTTGACGGATTATTTATATGTACAATTTTATTAGATATTTGAAAGAAGGCAAAGCCAAAGAACTGGTACAAGTTCCACTGCCCTATGCTCGAGATGCGTTGGGCCGTAGCAAAAGCAAAGCAACCTTAGATTATCATTACGGCCAATTATACAAGGGCTATGTAGATAGATACAATCACAGAGAAGGCGACCCAGATTTCAACGAAGCAGGTGCTTTTCTACATTCTATCTATTTCCCTCAACTTAGACCACCTCGCGGCAGTAATAAACCCACTGGTGCAATATTGGATTTTATAGACAATCATTTCAAGAGCTACGACAAGTTCAGAGATGAGCTTAAACAAATTGCTATGAAGATACAAGGATCAGGATGGGTATATCTTAGCACCGATGGCTCAATTAAAACTATAAAGAATCACGAAATTAAACACGATATCTTAATCCTTATAGATTGGTGGGAACACGCATGGAGCCTAGATTATCAAAGTCATAAAGATAGATATTTGGATAATATCTGGAAGATCATGGACTGGGATAGAATTAATATCAAAATGGGGGTAATTGATTGGTCAGTGATAAACGATAGACTTAACCTAACAAATAGTTAATTCTATAACATTAATAAATTTTTTGGAGTATACAATGCCCGATAATACTGCATTTGAAATAGTAGAAGATTATAAAGAAGAAAACGAAGACTGTATAGACGATTTTGAATTTGTCATTGGCCCAGATGGTGAACTTAAAAGTATGATAATTCCAGAACATTTAATGGAAGATCCTCCAGAAGAAATACAACTTATTCTAAAAATGTATGGGATTGATGATATACATACCCTAGACGATAGAACCCTGCACTAAACTATAGGGGCATTTTAGGTAAATACCTCTATGCAATGTAGAGGAACCCTATGCCTAATCAGCCCCAACAACTAAATTTACAAGAAGACAGTGTAATAGAGTGGGTGACTAGTTCCACTCTAGCATCTTTAGTTGCCGGCGAAACTTCCGAATTGTTTGTCAAAGCACAGGAAATTAATTCAAATTACAGTATTAGATATGAACTGTCTAATGGAACATTGCCTGCAGGAATAACACTTAAAAATGACGGCACTTTGACAGGAAGTGCAGAATATAATGCAGTTAGGTCTTATCAATTTACTATAATAGCAACAGACGTCTACGGATTTAATTCCGTATCTAGGACCTTTACATTAGATGTGACAGCATATAATAACAAACAATATACTAAGATCTACGTTAGACCTTTCTTAAAGCAATCAAGTAGGAATGCATATCGAGATTTTATCAACGATGATGCAGTTTTTCCATTGAGTTATATCTATCGAAGTCTTGATCCAAACTTTGGAGTACAGCAGAATATCAAGATGTATCTCGAATTTGGCATTGAAAATATACCCGGTAAAATATTAATAACAGGTTCAAAGTCTTATTGGTTTGCTAAAGGTACACATAGCACAGTAGTAGCAATTAATAAAGTAAATTATCCCGGAATAGAGTACACTCCTATAGGTGCTACTATTACTATACAAGACATAGCCTATACAATTACTCAAGTTGGACCAGATCCCGGACATGCTAATTTGTGTTTAATAACATTCTCAGGTAGTCCAGCAATAGAATGTGTTAATAATTTTACAATTGAATTTTATCAGGGATTTATGAATAAGGTTATAGCAGAGAACTTTTATAGAAGAAATTTGTATTTTGGAGATATTAAACTAGCAATAGCTCAGGATGTTCGTGGAAATAATCTCTACGAAGTTATCTACGCAGATATTGTTGATTCGTTAGTTAATAAAAAAGGTGTTAGTATACCCCGTCAAATTACACAAAATAATCAAACTATATACCCTGCTAGTATATCAAATATGAAAGCAAGTCTAGAAAGTGTAGCATTGGCAAACAATGCAAAAATTAGTGTAAATGAATATAATCTACCACGGTTTATGAGAACTGATCAACCAGGAAGCTACGTTCCGTTAGGGTATGTAAAATTAGTACCTATTTGCTATGCTTTGCCGGGCCAGGGATTTAAGGTTATAGATCGAATTAAAAATTCAGGATTTGATTTTAAACAGTTAAATTTTGAAGTAGATCGCCTAGTGGTGGAGGACGGTCCTAACAGCAATTCAGCTAAATATCTAATATTCGATAGACAAAGTCTTTCAAGATAGGATAAAACATGCCATATACCCCAGATTTTAATAGTTTAGCACCACTTGCAAATCCTACAACAGCGACTATTTTTGTTGTTATGGATAGCGGTGTGGTTAAAACTTTAACTGCTTTACAGGTATCTACTTTAATGGCAAGTCTTTCTTATGATAATCTAGATGGTGGTGACCCAAATAGTAATTATGGCGGAACAACCCCAATCGACGCTGGAACTATATAAATGCCCTCACAAATACAACTTAGAAGAGGAACTGCTCAAGAATGGTCCGATGCTAATCCTAAATTAGCATTAGCCGAGATGGGTGTAGAAACTGACACTAATCAATTTAAAATCGGCAACGGTCAAGATCGGTGGAACAGTCTAGCGTATGGGGGACTAAACGGCCCCCACGGTCCAAGTGGTCCAAGTGGGCCAGTTAGCCGATATGTTGAGACATTATTAGATTTTGATACCGATCTATACTATCCAACTATGACAGATGGTGTAGGAAATGTTGCACTTAAAAACAATCTTCACTTAACCTATGTAGCCAACACCAGAGTATTAACATCTCCTTCAATACGTGTTTCTAGCAATACTCCGTCTACTTCAACAACCACCGGTGCATTAATAGTTGCGGGAGGGATAGGAGTTGTAGGAACAGTTAATGCTGATGCAATAGTAGCTAACAGATTGACCGGAACTTTGCAAACTGTTTCACAGCCAAACATAACAACATTAGGTGGAGTGACTAGTATCGGTGCTTCGAGCTCTACAACAATAACCGGAACCTTACAAACAGGGCCACAGCCAAACATAACAACATTAGGTGGAGTGACTAGTATCGGTGCTTCGAGCTCTACTACTATTGCTGGAACATTACAAACTGCTTCACAGCCAAATATAACAAGCATCGGCACCTTAGGAAGTTTAACTGTCAGCGGGGCCGTAAATCTTAATAGCCTGGCATTCGATACTGATGTAAAAACATCTAATTCATTGTATGTAGCAGGTGGTGCATGGGTTGACAAAACATTGGTTGTTAAAGGTCAAACTACTTTTAAAGATTCTGTATTCTTTAATGGAACAGCAACTTATGTATATTCTACTAACACTGTTTACACAGATAATATAATTAATATGCACACACCTAGCGGTGGTGACATGAACAACCATATCTGGGGTGGGGATGATGGTAAAGATATTGGATTTGTATTTCACTATTTTAAAGGTGCTGACAAAAATGCGTTCTTAGGGTTTGACAATGATAGTAGTTATTTAGAATGGTATAGTAATGGATCAGAAAGCACAGGCGGTGCGTTTACAGGAACAGAATACGGAACTTTTAAAACTGGCAATGTTATTGCTTCACAAGTTTCAGCAACATCAAACGGTCAAGGAACTAATTTTAAAGTAGGCGACGACGCATTTATCGGCGACATTAATACCGTTGATACAATAGTAGTTAAAGGGCAACAAAATAACACTAATGGTTATATTGTATTTGGAAATGCCGATACAACATCTAAATTAGGTCGTAGTGGATCAGGACCATTGACCTATGCAGGATCATTCAGTGCGTCAGGTAGTGGTGATTTTAATTCTGTAGGAGTAGGGACTAGTGCATCTGGAACCGCAGGAGAGATACGTGCTACCAACGAAATAACTGCATACTATTCCGACCGTCGATTAAAAACAAATGTTAAATCAATTGACAGGGCTTTAAGTAAAGTTCAAAGTTTGAATGGTATTACATATACACCAAACGAATTAGCGGTTAGTTTTGGCTACGACATAACTTCAAAAATAGTAGGGTTATTTGCCGACGAAGTAGAAGCGGTATTGCCAGAGGCAGTCCGTCCAGCACCTTTTGATCAAGATAGAAACGGTAAAAGCATATCGGGAGAAAATTATAAAACTATCCAATATGAAAAGTTAGTACCTTTGTTAGTTGAAGCGGTTAAAGAGCTATCAGCCGAAGTAGCAGAATTAAAAACAATTATTAAATCGGCAGGACTGAACTAATATGGCTATTACTATACAATTAAAACGCGGAACGGCCGCAAGATGGAATCAAACTAATCCTATTCTAGCCCTAGGAGAACTTGGTTTAGAAATTGATACCCAAAAATTTAAAGTAGGTAATGGTGTCACACCCTGGTCGGCGTTAAGATATGCAAGCGGTGCTGTTGGCCCCCAAGGCCCACAGGGAGTACAAATACAAGCTGCCACTATACAAAATGGCAACTTAATCATAGAATTAACTGACCGATCTCAGTATAATGCGGGATTAGTTATAGGTCCAACAGGGCCGATTGGATTAGAAGGGCCGCAAGGACCTAGCGGTGGACCAAGTGGGCCGCAGGGAGTCGAAGGGTGTAGTGGTCCATTTGGACCTAGTGGAGTTAGTGGTCCAAAGGGATCTCAAGGATATAGAGGCCCATCCGGACCAAGCGGACCTGGCCTAGCAGTTCCTAACCATTATATAGCATTTGGCACAGGCACAGGAGTCACTGGTAATAATAAGATTACCACCGACGGTCTTGGCAATTTAATTTTACGAGATGTTAGTGGACGAAGATTAGAACTTTCAGAAGATGCTATTATTCGAGAACTTGAGGTTAGACAAGATGTTATTGTTGGAGGAGACTTAAACGTCACTGGGGAGGTCACTGCCTATGCCACATCAGATAACGCATTTAAAGAAAAAATAACAGATATTCCTGATGCACTTAATGCAGTAAACAAAATTGGCGGTAAACTATTTGACTGGACTGATGATTATATAAAGAAAAAGGGCGGTGTTGACGGATTCTTTGTACAAAAATCAGACTTTGGAGTTATTGCTCAAGACGTAAGGGCGGCGTTTCCAGTTGCGTCTCGACTAAGAGGAGATGGCACCCTAGCCGTTGACTACGAAAAATTAGTTGCCTTAGCATTTGCGGCCATCAAAGAATTAAAACAAGAATTAGATTCTCTTAAAAATATATCAAGATAAATCCACACTATAAATATTAATCATGACAACAACAGCCAGTATCTATTATAATAGTATTAATGTAAATTTTCCAGTTCCTGGACAAGATAATTCTTCTCAGGGATTTAGGGACAACTTTTCTAATACACAAATGGCTATAGAAGATGTTGATAATAGAGTTGTTGATCTAGAGTTGATGATTCAATATCAAACATACTTTGTTAGAAATAAACCGTACTCTGCTGTTGGAGCTCCCGGGGATACCAAGGGAATGATGTATGCTAATACATCCAGCGTTTACCTTTGTTTCTCTGACTATATAGATAGTTCGACTAAAATTTGGATCAAACTCGATACTACCAGCACATCTTGGACCAACCCCTAAATGTATCATCCTTTATTAGGAAATCCGGCAGATCTCAAAGATGCCGAGCTCGATGCTAAAATTTTAGACCTTAGCAGGAAATACCATATTGCAGCCAGCATGGGGCAAGGCGGGCCAGCTACTCAAATTGTCATAGCATTAGAAATGTACAAAGACGAACAATATCGTCGCCAAATGGAAGCATCTAGAAATCTTGGCAAAAAAGACAACGACGATCTAGGAAATCTTATCAACGTAGAATAATCTGTTGACAACAGCAGTTAGATCATGTATAATAAGATATGGAAACAAATCAATACGGGCAGGTACAAATATCCGATTCGGATATGTTTGATGCCCTTTATTCTGGAAATATTAAAAATCTAGAAGGCATTTATCTAAGCAATTCTAAAACAATTAACCGGTTCAACCAATCTCGTTTAGATAACGGAGACCAGTTTGCAGAGTTATCTAAGTTAGTAGTTCCTAATTTAAATATTGAGGACTTTGATAAACAGAATCAAGAAAATTGGTTTATGCCCGAAGAGTACAAAATACTAGACATCGAAACATGGGTAAGGCAACAATGCCCACCTTGGGATCCGCATCATGCAAGAGTGGAAGAAGAATTAAAGTTGTTTGCTCAATATAACATGATTCTTTTACTTAAATGGTGCAAGTATTTTGTAGATACTTGCAGGGCTAATAACATAGTTTGGGGCGTAGGACGAGGATCCAGTGTAGCAAGTTATGTACTCTATCTTATAGGGGTCCACCGCATAGATAGTATTAAATACAACTTAGATATCAACGAATTCCTAAAATAAGGAGAATACAATGAAACACAGAACAATGCAAGGTAAAGAAATCGATATGGAAAAGCTGATGCAAAAACATGAGCTAATGCCTGCTATCGGTAATATGAAAGTTAATGCCCGAGGGGACGAATTAGGGCCCGGTGGTAAAATCGTTCGTAAACGTGAGGATGTAGTTGCTGAATACTACAAAACAGATTCATCTGTTAAAAGCAAATCAAAAAAGGCACCGTCAACTGTTGAAGTCATAACTGATCCGGTTCCCGAAGCACCTGCAGTTTCTAAAAAGAAAACTACATCAGAAGAATAATATGAAAATAACAGGAAATCTTATTCCGTTGCGAAACAATGTATTTGTCAGCGACATGGAGTTTGGTGAGGAAAGAACTGCCGGCGGATTGATTTTACAATCGTCTGATGGTAAATCGGCAGGTATCCACCCAAGGTGGGGTCGAGTATGGGCTATTGGTCCAGAACAGTCTGAAGTACAAGTCGGCGAATGGATCATGGTAGAACATGGCCGATGGACTCGTGGATTTGAATACGAAAACGATGATGGCAGTATTACTGTACTTCGAATGGTAGAAAACAAAGCTATCCTAATGAGTGCTGACGAAAAGCCCAATGACTCTCAGCGTAGAGCTTCAGTAGGTGCTGGATCAAATGTTAATTTTAACATCCCCGGAATGTAATTAAATTAAACCAAAACTAAGATAGAGTCTTGACAGACTCTATTTTTTTCTCTATAATAATCTAAAACATCAGGAGATAGTAATGAGCAAAGGTAGCAGAGCCCGCAAGTCAAGTGTAGATTTGAAAACATTTGATACTAACTGGGACAACATTTTTAAAAAACCCGATCCCAGAGTCGTAGAAGATTCTAAAAACGAAGATGAGGAGTTTAAACTCATCGACCAACAAAATAAACTAAGGAATAACAATGCAAGTAAGAGCAACTGAAAATACCGAAGCATTGGGCAAGTGCGGGTGTGGCCGTAGCCCTACAGGATTTTGTATTGGGTGGCACGGTCTAGAGGAAGAAGAATTCCGTAAAAAATTAGCACAATACGACGATACACAGACCAAAGCCTTTGAAAATAAAAACAATGATATTCAACAAGGTTAAACAATTAAAATTAGAAGGTAAAAAGATTGGAATAGTATTTTCAACATTTGATCTTTTACATGCCGGGCATATTGCCATGCTGGCCGAAGTTAAGAATCATTGTGATTATCTAATTGCAGGATTACAAACAGATCCAACTATTGATCGTCCGGATACTAAAAATAAACCAATTCAAAGTATTGTTGAGAGGCAGATTACAGTTAGTGCTACTCGCTATGTGGACGAAATAGTTGTCTACCAAACTGAAAAAGACCTTGAAGACATCTTGCTAACATTGCCTATTGATGTTAGAATATTAGGTATAGAGTACGCAGACAAAGATTTCACAGGCAAAGATATATGCTATGATCGCGGTATCGAAATTGTTTACAATGGTAGAGATCATTCATTTAGTAGTTCAAGTCTACGTAAACGTGTAGCAGAAGCAGAAAGGAATAAAGCATGAGATGGCTTAGAATAAAAATTCGTAGATGGCTCGACCATCATGAATCTATAGACAATGCGTTTGTTAATTCCACACGTCCTGGCATTGTCAGAGCTAGAGACAACTACGAGCTAGACGGTGAACCCATTCGCTTCCAAGTTTATCGAGCCAGTGGTGGCATGGTCATACAAACACACATCTACGATCGCAATAAAGATCGCAGTCATCAACGTTTACATATTGTAGATGACGGGGTCGACTTAGGTGCTAGCATTAATAAAATTATTACTATGGAGTTATTGCGTGGATAAAATTATAGACATTCAACCCAAAGATACAAGTAAGGGACATTTTTATGTTAGCCTTGTAAAGAGTGCATTGCGGGTTGTTGCTGGCGGCAATTTGGTACTGGGCAATTTGTTTTGGGCAGGAACGTTTTTAATTCTTGCTGAAGTGTTAGGTGTTGTTGAGGAACTAGTATGAGTCAGATAGAAGAACGCATGTCAGAATTAATGGAACCCATTAATCAACAAATTATGATGTGCGACAACAGAGAAGATCTATTAATGTTTGCCTGTGCTATGATGACAACCGTTAAAGATATTTTTGATCAAGAACTAGGCCAAGAAGGTCGTAAAAAAATGTTTGAGGATTTTGTATGAAAAAATATAGAGTTAGAAACTGGATTAAGAATTGGTTGAACACTACTACTGATCCAGAGATTGAAAAACTTACCAAGAAGATAGCAGATTTAAATAACTCGATTAAACTTCGAGATGAAAATCAATATACTACTATCGGAGCAATTGGGTCAGGCGGGTATAATTATAATACTCTAAATGCGGTGCCCCAGTTGTCAATATCATCATTAAACAATCTTGGGTTAACTCCTGGGGATGTACTAGATCGAGAACGAGCTGTAAAATTTAATATCTTTAAAGCCAACGGTGGTAGAATTATAGAGACACAACGAACTGACAAGGCTACAAACAGGACCATAACAGGCTTGTATGTAATTCCCGATGACGCAGAGCTTGGAAGAGAAATTGACAAAATATTTACAATGGAAGCTCTTAAATGAAAGAACTATGGGTAGAAAAGTATCGTCCTAAGACGATTGCAGATTATGTATTCAAAGATGCCGCTCAACGCCGGCAAGTCGAATCTTGGATCAAAGAAGGTGCTATTCCACATTTGTTGTTTAGTGGTAGTGCAGGTATCGGCAAAACTACGTTAGCTAAGGTACTGCTAAACGAGCTAGGCATTGAGGGCTATGATATATTAGAGATCAATGCAAGTCGCACTAACTCAGTAGATGATGTTCGTGATACCATAACCAACTTTGTGCAAATGATTCCGTTTGGTCCGTTCAAGGTTGTATTGTTGGATGAGGCAGATTACCTAACATTAAACGCACAGGCTATTCTGCGTGGCTTAATGGAGACCTATGCTAGTACTAGTAGATTTATTCTAACCTGTAATTATCCTAATAAAGTTATCCCCGCACTGCATAGTCGTTGCCAAGGATTCCACGTTGAGAAAACTGATCAAACAGAATTTACTGCCAGGGTTGCTACTATCTTGGTATCAGAAAACATAGACTTTGATCTTGATACATTAGACACTTATGTAAAAATTGCTTATCCAGACTTACGCAAATGCATTAATCTTGTACAACAAAATATCAATGACAGTAAATTGATCGAACCCACTGCCGGCAATAGTGACAGCAGTGATTATAAAATCGAAATGGTCGAGTTGTTTAAGCGAGGCAAGATACAAGAAGCACGTAAATTGCTTTGTGGCAAAGCACGTCCGGAAGAGATGGAAGATATCTATCGTTGGATGTATGATAACTTAGACTTGTTTGGTGAAAGTGAAGAACAAAAAGATTCAGCACTATTGATTATCAAACAAGGTCTAGTTGACAATACACTTATTGCCGATCCCGAGATCAACCTTGCGGCCACGTTGGTGAAATTATCTAGACTACAGCAATAAAAAACCGCGTACTTGATGCAGGTCATATGTACGCGGTTTCACTCTTTTATGTCAGTGTTGTTTTATATTTTAATCGTTAGTATCTTCCTTATAAATCGATAAAATTTCTTTTACAACTGGGTGTCTTTCCACATCTTGAGTTCCGAACCTAGCCATAGCAATCATACGATAATCACCTCCTTGTCCGTATAAATTGCAAAATTCTAGCAAGCCATTCTCACGTGGTCTATCTGCTTGATTTAAGTCTCCAGTCACTACCATACGACTACCTTCCCCGATACGAGTAAGCAACATTTTCATTTGACTAGCAGTTGTGTTTTGACACTCATCTGCTACAATAAAAGCGTTCTTAAAGGTTCGACCGCGCATCATTGCTAAAGGAGCAATCTCTATCACTCCATCCTCTAGCATGTCCGCAATTTCCTTTGGGTGGAAGTATTCTTCAAATACGTCCATAATAGGCCTTGTCCAAGGTTCCATCTTTTGATTCAATGTTCCTGGCAAAAACCCATGCTCTTCGTCTACTGATACAGCGGGCCGAGTTATTATGATTTTACTAATCACCCCCTCTTTTAAGTTTTTAATGGCCATTTGTACACCCAACATAGTTTTACCCGTGCCCGCAGGCCCGATAGCAAAAACAATATATTTTCTGGGATTTTTTAACAGTTCTACATAAGTTTCCTGCGATAGGTTTCGAGGAATTATTTCAACCTGTTGCTTTCGTTTGAGATACGATTTGATTGCAATCAAATTGTTTCTGTCTGACTGGAAACGTGGATCACGTTCTTGTGTCAGATTTTTTTCATGTCTTCTGGTTCTAGGCAATTTTTACCCTCCGTTAAAGAAGAATGACCTGCACAGATATTTAAGACAGAACAATAAAACCAGCTTGAAATAGTCCAAAAACGAATCTTAAAGCCTTAAGGTTAAAAATAGCATAAATAATCAGTAAAAAGGCCCACCATCATGCATGACATAGTAGACGTTATTAAAAACCTACAAACCTTAAGCGAGAACAACTCTGCGTTTAAAGTCCTCAAAGACTTTGAAAGAGTTCTTGATGAATTAGATATCTACGTATTTAAAAATTGGGAAGATGGAGAATTAATTTCAGGTCCCGATGTTAGTCGTTATTCAGTGACCTGCACATTTATGTGGGAGCGTAATGAAATGCCCGATCCACAGGGCGGAAAAAGATTAAATGAGTATGGTTGTAAAGTTATTTACAACAAAGAAAAAATACTGGTTCCACGCAAAATTAAAGACCCCAGTGACTATCGGCCGGGCACAAAGAAAGGTAAGATTGATGCACATCCAGTTTGGCTTGTAAAAATTGAAATGCCTAAGAAATTAATGCAAGATGTTAGTATTGGAAAAGAAAACAAAGATAACAATCAAATGGCCGAATTAATGCGTTATAGCAACAACCCTATGACCACAGATGCGGCAGCACAGGAGTCACCACAAGAAAATGTCCAACAACCAACCGCGTAAACTAACCGAAGGACTTCGTTCCAGCGACCTTAAAGATTTTGTGAATCCAGTATTCACCGTAGATCGATATAAGAGTAAGATGGGTGAGGACAGCGATATTGTTGTTCTAGGGTTCCGTGTCACAGAAAAGTACCCAGCAATGGACCTCATGGAATTTGTCGAAAAAGGTTATAACTTTATTTTAGATGCTGATATAAGTGCTGGCGAAGAAAACGACGGTCAATATCAAGTGTTTGTAGAAATGGAACGTACAACAAAATTGCCAGGACAGATGAGAGAGTTGCTCAGTGGACTTAGTCAACTCTGTGACTGCTATGATTGGAAATTTAGATACCAGCGATCTAATGGTGCTATTCCGTTTTCCGAAGAAAAGGTCATGGAACATATTCCGACTTCGGCAGGCGCATATAAAAGTAAAATTCTAGAAATTAAAAATCAAGAGGTAGGAAAGTTCTTTAATCAAGGAGCAATTGACAATGTATCTCTAGAAGAAGACGGTTCAATGACGTTTACTAAACCATTCTTTGGTAATCTCAAAATGAAATATGTTGCTATGGGTAAATATGATGAGATCAAAAATCAAGTACCCGGAGCTCTTAGCTTAGATGAAAATAGTCAGAGTCAAGTTTACTTTTTACAAAAATATCTAGGTAATTACGATATTGACAAAATTGGCGATAAGTTTCTTATTAGAAACGGCAACAAAGGAATAATAGTTCAAAAGGAGAGCTGGTAATTATGTCACAAATAATTTGGATGTTAAGTTTTATACCTGATTGGTTTTGGACTTTAGTATTGATATCTGGTATTCTAGGAACCCTAGCAACATGGGTTTTAAAGTTTATTCCGTTTGTTTCCGCTTATAGATTACCTATTCAGGTAGCCTCAATCATAGCATTAATAGTAGGTGTGTATTTCCAAGGCATAATTGCTAATGAAGCAAAGTGGCAAGACAAGATCGCAGATCTACAGAAACAAATTGTCGAAGCTGAAGTTAAGTCTAAAGAAACAAATGTTGTGGTTCAAGAAAAAATTGTCACAAAGACTAAAATAATCAAAGAAAAAGGCAAAGACATTGTTAACTACATTGATAGAGAAATTGTTAAGAAAGAAGAAATTATCAAGTACATTGAGCAGTGTCCTGTTCCTAAAGAAATAATCGATCTGCATAACCAAGCAGTCGATTTAAACAAAGCGGCGGAGGGTAAGAAATGAAATACCTTGCTCTAATTATAACTACCCTGCTAGTAGGATGCTCAACTGCTGTGCCAATCAAACCAGCATTTCCAGAAGTACCTCAAGTATTAAAAGAAAAATGTGAAAATCTTAAAAAGATTGAAGGCGACAAAGTAGCTATAACAGAGATGTTAAAAGTTGTAATTCATAACTATACATTATACTACGAATGTTCAACTAAAGTTGAAGGATGGCAAGAGTGGTATAACATGCAGAAGAAAATATACGAAAGTGTCAAATGAAAATAATATTTCTAGCATTGTTGTTATCCGGATGTGCCACAACCTCAAATTATCAAATCTACACGGATACACAGAAAAATTTAAATAAAGATTATACAATGGCAGAATTAGCAAGAATTTCAGCATTAACCGAAATTGTAAAAGATTCAACAGATGTTAGTATTCGTATACAGGCTATAAAAGCACTACAAGAAATACAGCGTACCAAAAGACCGTTGGTTATAGAACAGCCAAAGAAAAATATATTCGGATTTTAATAAGATAAAATAACATGAAAAAATTATTAGTATTATTAGCTATTGTATCATTAACCGGATGCTCGACTGTAGACATGCTCAAAGAAACGTTTTTGATGAAGTATGATACCAACGAATACGCACAAATATCAGCTATAAGAACCACAGCAGAGTTATCTAAAGAATCTTGTGACAAGCCAGAAGAGTCAAAAGTTAATGCAACAACGTTAACACATCAAACAGCCTTGTTTAAGAACCACACAGAATTCCTACCCTACAACAGTAAAGTAATTGCTGCCGCAGGGGAACTAGACAAAATAGCAACAGGATTATTAACACAATACCAAAAAGGTGCTGTTAGCACTGTATTTTGTAAAATTAAATTCGGATCAGTAGCACAGTCTGCCGAAACTATGCAAAAAATTATAGGAGCAAAACCAAGATGACAACTGAAACAATAAACGTAATACCAGCAGTACAAGAACTTGCTGATACAATACATCCAATGATGAACACCCAGACTATAAATTTATATTTTTCAGGGATTCGAGTATTTCAATTAACAGATGCTATTCAAAAAGGCGAAATTGATTATACTGAACTTGCTAGTTCGCTGGTTGAGATCCGTGCCAAAGCCAACGCCGAAGCTAAAGAACACGAACAAGAACTACTTGTTGTGTTAAACGAAGCCATAGATGGACTAATTGCATTAGCTCAACCAGCTGAGTAATTAGAAAAATATTATGAGTATCGAATACAATCAAAGCCTTTTAGCAAGTATTACTACTGCTCGTGCAGACATAAATGCTGCCGCCTCAGCTGTGCAACAGTACACAGAAATGTGTAAAACTGGACAAATAAGTAAAGAAGAATATGCTGAATTAATTGCAGATATACAGCGGCAGATAAACATTCAAACAAGTATGGCAGAATTAGAAGCTATGCAAACATTAAATACAGCCATTAATGGATTGATTAATATTGCCAAAATGGTATAAGGATAGACATGTCAGATTTTATTTTAACAAAAGAACAATTAGCACAAATCATACCAAGAAATCCTCATAAAGATTATTGGTATCATGCACTAGAGCAGGCGTTGCCTGATTATGAGATTAATACACCACCGCGTGTAGCGGCTTTCCTAGCACAATGCGCACATGAGTCAGGAGAGTTTGTATTCTTACAAGAAAATTTAAACTATAAAGCAGAAAGCCTAATGCGTGTATGGCCACGATACTTTCCAAATATAGAAGTTGCTCGTCAATATGCACATAAGCCTGAAATGATTGCCAACAGAGCATACGCTAATCGCATGGGTAATGGCCCAGAAGAAACAGGTGATGGTTGGGCACATTGTGGGCGTGGCTTAATTCAGTTAACAGGACGTAGTAATTATCAAGCATTTGCTGATAGTATCGAAACACCTATTCAAGATATTCCGCATTATCTAGCAACATTTGAAGGTGCTGTACAATCAGCATGCTGGTTCTGGGAAAACAATAACCTAAACAAGTGGGCAGATCAAGGCGATATGCTAACATTAACTAAGAAAATCAACGGCGGTACACTAGGTTTAGACGACCGCATTAAACATTTTAACCATGTACTCCACGTTTTAGGTGCTTAAAATAAATATTAGTATACAAAGGAATTTGAAATGGCTTTAATAGACTCAGTATTAAATTTAATTACAAAACAACCAAAAGATCCGGACGCTCCTAAGCCTCCAGTCGGATCACGTTCAGAGCGTGAAGCAAAACTAAAAGACAAAGCAGGTATGGTTATTTCTGTATTTGCATTGTTGTTAGCAGTTAACTCTTGGTACGGTGGCAATCTAAGCAGTAAAACCTTAAACAACACAATTTCAGCAAACAATGTTTGGGCGTTCTACCAAGCCAAGAGCATTAAACAAACTCTTGCCGAGCAATCATTAGACGATGCTACATATCGTAAAGATACAGCAAAGGCAGAAAAATTACAGGCTAAGATTGATCGGTACGAAAGTGATCCTAAAACAGGCGAAGGTAAGAAAGAGCTAATGGAGAAAGCACGAGCATTAGAAGCAGAACGTGACGAAGCCAAAAAGCGTAGTCCATGGATTGGTTATGCAAGTACCATGTATCAATTGAGCATTGTTGTACTATCAGCAAGTATTCTAGCAGTTAGCATGGCTATGTTCTGGGGTAGTTTCTTTGTTGCTGGGCTAGGCATGTTGCTGTCGGCACAAGGTGTGTTCTTATTTTTCTAAGGAAATAAAATGTCAGAAGAAGTTAACAGCGAAAGCGACAAGAAAAAAGAAGATTGGATGAACTCAAAATGGCGTCCAATGATGGGTTGGATGTACATGTTAATCTGTACTATGGACATGGTAGTATTTCCAGTATTATGGAGTTTATTACAGGCTACAACACACACTGCAATTACACAATGGAATCCGCTAACACTGCAAGGTGCTGGCTTATTCCACATTGCAATGGGTGCAGTTCTTGGTATTGCGGCATTTGGTCGTACACAAGAAAAACTACAAGGAGCAAACAATGGCGGAGCACAAACATCAGCAACAGGATTTGCGACCGGGTCTTCAACATTTAGCCCACCTGCAACAGGAGGCTTCGGCAACTCCGGCAGCTTTGGTTCACCAGCACCAAGCGCAGGAGGCTTTAGTGGCAATTCAGGATTTGGAGCGCCAACGTCTAGCCCAGTTAATCCAGCACCGGGTTGGGGAACAACTCCCATTTCAACAACGCCAGGAACAGTAGATGTTCAAGTAGGCTTTGGCGGAAAGCCGGCTCCAACACAACCATCATTCCCAGCAATTTAAAGGAAAATAAAATGAAAAATATTATATTTGTAGCAGGTCTATGTTTAGCATTATCCGGTACGGCATTTGCCGAGGCCGAAGTCAAAGAAGTTTGTCACGATAAAGTAGACAAAGCAGGTAAGCCAGTTATGAAAGATGGCAAAGCAGTTCAGGAATGTAAAAAGATCAAGGTACACAAGAAATTAGAGGGTACCGATATTCCAGAGAAAAAGAAATAATCAATACTTGACTCTTACCAAAAGGTATAGTATAATTAAGTTATATTATACCTTTATTCTTTATGACAGACTATTATTCAATCCTTGGCGTTGGCAAAAATGCCGACCAAAATGAGATCAAGCAGGCCTATAGGAAAATGGCCGCAAAGCATCATCCCGATCGAGGTGGGAATACTGCTGAATTTCAAAAAATACAATCAGCGTATGACACACTCGGTGATCCACAAAAACGTCAACAATACGATAATCCTCAACCGCAATTTGGTGGCGGGCACTTTGGAGGTGGGATGCCTCCGGGCTTTGATGATATTTTTGCACAGTTTGCAGGGTTTGGTGGGCCACAATTTGGGTTTGGGTTTAGGCAACAACAGCCACCTCGTAATAAAACACTTAACATACAAACTACTATAACATTAGAAGAAGCATTTGAAGGCAAAGATTTAATTGCCAACCTTACACTACCTAGCGGAAAAAATCAAACTATCGAAGTTAAAATTCCTGCAGGGGTCCAAGACGGAATGACATTAAGACTAAATGGGATGGGAGACGATAGTATCCCTAATCAACCTCGTGGGGATATACATCTTACCATTAACATTCACAATCACAGTGTATTCCGCAGAGAAGGCGACGATCTTATAATGCCTTTAAAAATTAATGCCATCGATGCTATGTTAGGCAAGACTGTTAAAATTAAAAGCATAGACGGCAAACAACTAGAAGTTAATGTTAATCCCGGAACACAACATGGTCAAGTATTGGCATTGCAAGGATACGGTATGCCTAATATCAACGATAATAGATATCTAGGACGACTATTGTTGCCTGTCGAAATAGAAATACCAGCCAATCTTTCCGAAGCTCAAAAAGATCTTTTGAAGAAGGTCTTTATCTAATGTTGTCCATAGTTAAATTTCCCAATCCTGTCTTACGACAAAAAGTTGAAGAATTTGATTTTGAAAACTGTATCTTAGATCCAGTTAAATTAGAACAAGAGCTAATTGAAACCATGTTAGCCTACGACGGCATTGGCCTGGCCGCAGTACAAGTTGGGATAACCTTACGTGTGTTTGTTATGGGGCATCGAGACAATCCAGATGCCGCACAGGCATTCTTTAATCCTATAGTAGTTGCCACAGTTGATGAAATAGAAGACTTGGAAGAAGGATGTTTGAGTTTTCCCGGAATATATGTTAATATTAAACGTCCTAAGAAGATACTTGCTCGCTGGCAAAACTCCCAAGGTGAGTGGCAAGAAAGTGAGTTTGACGGATATAACTGTAAATGTTTTTTACACGAATTAGACCATTTAGAAGGTATTGTATTCCAAGATAGAGTAAGTACATTAAAATGGGCGTTAGCAATTAAAAAGAATAAAAAAAGGAAATAAGCTGTAATGTTAGAACCAAATAAAGACCTAGAACAAATTTTTGAACACGCTGTACAAGTAGCCAGTTTGAATAATCACGAATATGTGACACTCGAACACTTTTTGTTTAGTATGTTAAACAATGATAATTTTAATGGAATTCTAACCGCATACGGAGCAGATACCACTGAATTAAAAAATTCTTTGGAATTGTTCATTCAAACAGAATTAGTTGATCTAGTCAATCCAAATATTGAAAAACCCAAAAAGACTAATACTGTCGATAGAATGTTGAACCGTGCATTTACTCAAGTATTGTTTAGTGGTCGACAAATAATCGAGCCTCTTGATTGTTTTATTAGTTTATTTGCAGAAAAGAAAAGTCATGCTCTCTATTTTGTAAGAAAAGCTAATATTGAAAAGGATCAATTTTTAAATTTTGTTAAAAAAGAAAATCCCACTGTAGAAGATGCAGAGATGGTGGAAAAAGGACTGCCGCATAATCAATTAGAAAAAATGATCACACAGTTCTGTATTAACCTAACCGCTAGAGCTAGGAACAAAAAAATTGATCCTGTTATTGGACGAGACAAAGAAATCGAAGAAATTGAATTAGTATTAGCTCGACGAATCAAAGCAAATGCTATCTTGATTGGAGATCCTGGTGTAGGTAAGACTGCCATTGCAGAAGGACTGGCTCGTAAGATCATTGAAGGTAGTGTTCCCAAGTTTATTCAAGAACACAATGTATACAGTCTTGATATCTCAGCTATGCTTGCCGGAAGTAAGTATCGTGGCGATTTTGAAGAACGTTTGAAGATGGTTATCAATAGTTTAGAAAAGAAAGGCAATAGTATTCTATTCATTGATGAAGCACATATGATGAACGGAGCTGGTGCTGGCGGTTCCGGACAAAGCAACGACATGGCTAACATGTTAAAATCAGCTTTGGGTAAAGGCACTATTAAAGTTATCGCCTCAACTACCTGGGAAGAATATCGCAAGCATTTTGAAAAGGATCGTGCCCTAATGCGCAGATTCCAACGTGTAGTCATTGATGAGCCGTCAGAAGCAGTTGCCGTTAAGATCCTTAAAGGTCTTAAAAAATACTACGAAAAACATCACAATGTTAAAATTACCAATCAGGCCATCATTGACAGTGTCAAGTATTCTGTCAAATATATGACTGATAAGAAATTACCAGATAAAGCCATTGACTTAATTGACTGTGCCTGCGCACGATTTAAAGTCAAGGACGAAGAAGGCGGCATTGTTGATCACGATGAAATCTTATTTGAAGTTAGTAAAATTGCTAATTTGCCAATTGAACAGATCAGTGGAAAAGAAGGTACTAACTTAGAAGCTCTTGATAAGAACATGAGGGCTAAAGTATTTGGACAAGAGAAGGCCATTGAAAGTTTGTTGGACAAGGTTTTTATTGCTCAGGCAGGGTTGAAATCAGTTAATAAACCAATTGGAAGTTTCTTACTTGTAGGTCCAACAGGTGTAGGTAAAACAGAGGCTGCCAAACAACTTGCCACAAACATGAACGTTAAACTTGTACGTTTTGATATGAGCGAGTTCCAAGAGAAGCACAGTGTTGCCAAGTTTATCGGTAGCCCACCCGGATACATTGGATTTGACGACAATGCCGGTCAGCTTATCACTAATTTACAAGAAACTCCCAACTGCGTGTTATTGTTAGACGAAGTTGAGAAAGCTCACCCAGATGTGCTAACTGTGTTGCTACAGATCATGGACAACGGATTTATCACAGGTAGCAATGGTAAAAAAGCAGATGCACGTCAAGCTATTCTTGTTATGACCAGCAATCTAGGTGCGGCAGATGCCGAAAGAAATGGGGTAGGGTTTGGTAGTTTAGAACGAGACAGCGATCCTAAAGATGCTGTTAACCGTTTCTTTAGTCCAGAGTTCCGTAATCGTTTAGATGGTATTATACGTTTTGGCAAGCTAGATCAGCAAACAATGATTAAGATTGTTAAGAAATTTATCGATGAATTAAACTCATTGGTCAAGGATAAAAACATCCATGTCAAACCTAATGCAGAAGCGGTTGAATACTTAATTAGTAAAGGATTTGATAGTAAAATGGGTGCTAGACCTTTACAACGTACTATCGACGAAATGATTAAGAAACCGCTGAGTAAGGAAATCTTATTTGGTAAACTAACCAACGGTGGTGTTGTAGAAATCAGCGTTGAAGATAAAGAATTAAAACTCAACATTGTTGATATATTACCAGTTAAAGTTAAAACCGCCGAAACAGAAACTGAAATCTAGCATAAATATTGTTTCGTAAGGAATAATCATGCCAGCACTCAGCGAAAGTCTTCTTTTTACACCCGCAACATCCGTAGGTACTACTGCTACTACAGCAGTAGTATATCCCAATAACACGGCTACTACCCAAGTTTATCTAAGTGTAAAAACTAAAGGAGATGGTTATTTTGGTGCTAGCGACGGCTTACACACAGCTATGTACGTTGCTACTACGGATTTCTGGGGTACAATAACCATGCAGGCTACACTGGCCACTGATCCTGTTGAATCTGATTGGTTTACTATCAATGGTACCGCGGTGACTTATACAGAAAACGATGATCGAAGCACCAGTACTGTAGATATGCGAAATTTCACAGGAAACTTTGTTTGGATTAGAGGCAAAGTAGTCATCGATAACGGTGCTGTGTCGTATATTCAATATAATCACTAATTTTCCATTAGTATATTTTTACATAAATATAGCATGCGGAGAAGACTATGCGTGTCCATGATTTGTTAGTACCAAAAGTTATTCAAGAGAGCAAAGATAAATTACCTCAAGAATTAACTCTAGAAGAAAAATTAAAAAAAGCCATGGCCGAGGGAAAAGATAATGCTACTAAATGAATTTTTTGGCCATGCAATTAAGCTAGGAAAGAAACAAGATAACAAAAATCTTGGACACGAAACCCAAGACGATGACTTATTTTGGTATATTGTAGACCACGATAAATTACACAAAGATTTCTTCCACCCAATAGCACATAAGATTAAAAAAGATCACAACAGTGGTAAATTAGATCGAACTGAATGCGTAGGCAAGTTCATGCCCATGGTTGAAAAAGGTTGCATGGAGTTTTATCATAAGAATAAAATGAAAGGCAAGCCCGGCAAGTTGTTCCCTAAAGAACTACGAGATGATCTTGCTGAAAGATTGTACGATCATTATCAAGAAGATATCGTCAAAGACAAATATAATTTAGGTGATTAAAATGAAATTACTAGAAGGCGGAAATGTTGTTCCTGATGCAGTAGAATTAAGTAAACAGAATTTTCCTTCTGTTATGTCTAACCTAGAAAAAGTATTGCCCAAGGGAATAAATTTATACCCCATTGGTTCAGCTGGCAAAAAAGAAATCAGTTCAGATATCGATGTATTAGTCGATGCTCAAGAACTAATGTCGGTGTTCCCTCAATCCAAAGATTTAAAATCAGCTAGACAATCATTAGAACTTTATTTTAAAGAAAAAGGTATATTTGCCGCACGTACAGGCGTTAGTGTTCATGTTGGCATTCCAATCGGTGCTACACAAAATTTAGTTCAGGTCGACATCATGGCTGTTGAAAATGCGGCGGCCGCACAACCATTACATACACACGACTACAGTAGAGATCCTGCAATGAAGGGAGGAACACTACATGCTATATGGGCAGACCTAGCCAATCTAAGTTCTACTCCGGAACTTAGTCTAATGATGAGTCCCTACAAAGGACTGGTTAATAGAACTACCAAAGAATTAATAACCAACAACAAAGATGAAATAGCCAAAAGAATTATTGGTCCAGATGCTAGTGCTCAAGACATGAGTTCAGTTGGTGCTATTTTAGATGCATTGAAAAAATATCCAGAAAAGTATACAGCTATCAAAGACAAGTATGCACCAGGCGCAGATTTAAAAGAAGGATCTCGTGAATGGTTCAGATTCTTAATGGACCATATACTATGAGATTAAGAGAGCTCTTTGAAAGTAAACGTCGATCTTTAAAGGAGGCGGCGCCTACTGTTGGTCGTAAATATCAACACATCGAAGACTTGGTGTTTACCAATGGTAGCCACGGTGGTCTACACGCTGTAGAAAGACTACGCCATATGGCCGAACAGGGCGGCGGCATTGAACTTAAATGGGACGGTAGCCCTGTAGTGTATTGGGGCAGAGACGAACAAGGTCGTTTTAGTTTAATACCAAAGAACGCATGGGAATATCTCAAGCGTGGCAAGACGGAAGTTAGTCCAGGAGTGCCTACAGCAATGTATAGACCTCAAGACATCAGTGCATTTATTCTAGGCACAGGTAAACCCGGTACAGAAGAACAACAACATCAGAGAGAATCATTTGCTCAAGGTATGTCTAACCTATGGCCCTACTTTGAAAAGATTAGTCCCAAGTCAGGTTATATTGAAGGTGGCATATTGTTTAGTCCCGACCAACCAGCGGCATTAAACCCAGAAACTAAAGAATACGATTTTACACCTAACATAACTAGTTTCCACATTCCTGCCGGCAGTGATCTAGGCAAGCGTATTGCCAAGGCCAAAGTTATGGTTGCCGCGACAGGATTTTATGCTACACTAGGTTCATCAGACGAAACACGATTCCCCGATGCTGAAAAATTATCAACACCGGATGTTATTGTACAAGGCACTACCTATGTTGAAAAAGCACCTGCTACAAACACCGCAGGGTTAAACAAAGCAGAAAAGTATATTGAAAAAAGTGCGGCGGCCATTGACAACTTCCTAGCACCCAAGCCTGGTTTAAGCAAACCCGGGGATATACTTTATAAATTCTTTAATCAAAATTTAAGAGTTGCAGGTGTTAAAGCAAAGTTCCAACAATGGGCTCAGGCAAACTTATCTGCAGGGCAAGCACAAAAAGTTATAACCGATCCTGGATTAAATGTTGTGTTAGATGCTGTAGAAATGTTGACCAACGAAAAGATGAAAATTATCGGTGCTCTTAGTTCAGGAACACACGGCGGTATTAGACAAACCAAGCCTGAAGGATATGCTCAAGCACATCCCGGTGCAGGATTCAACAGAGATCTCCCCGGACAATTTGTCAAAGCTATCGATCAAGCCAACTGGGCTCCAAGGAAAGAATAATGCTATTAAGAAGTTTATTTGAATCAGCAAACAAAACTGCGGTGCTAGGTTGGGGTCGTGGTATGGGACATAAGGGACATATGCTATTAGCACAAGCTGTTATACATCATGCACAAGAAAATAATGCTAAACCTTTCTTTGTAGTTTCAAGAACTAGCCTTGTAGATCCTAGTACAGGACAGGCGTGGGCAGACAAACCTACATTTACTAAGACTAAAGATGATCCGTTGTCTCCTGAAGAAAAACTCGCAACATATCGCAAGGTGTTTCCACAGAACGCAGACGTGTTTAGTGTAGCTACAGCAGATGCTAGTACACTAGATAAAGTATTAGCTAAAATTGCTAGAGAAGGTTTTGGTAAAGTTATCTTAATTGTAGGAGAATTAGAAAAAGCATCTTTTAGCTTTTTAACTAGACCTGATAAGTCCGGTGTTCCTCCATATCAGAGAGCAGGATTAAAAGAATTAGAAATTATTTCTAGGCAAGATACAACTGAACCTAGCAGTGTAAAAGGTAGCCCGTCTTATCAAGAAGGCCCTAGAGCTACTCCCCTGCGTCAAGTATTGTTAGATCCTAGTAAGAGCGAAGAAGAACAATTTGCAGTATGGCGTAGAGATATGCCTGACAATTTAAGTGATGAAGAAGTTAAAGATCTTATGCTTAAGGCCAAAACAAGAATGATGGCTGTACCTGCCGCTAAAAATAAGAAGCAAGGTATGAACGAATTTGCTATGAGAGGTGGCGATGACGATGAAGATCCATTTGATAACTATCCTTGTTATGATTGTGGTAGTACAATATTCTTACATCATACTAAGTTATGTGAGTTGGCAGAACCCAATGCCAAGCATGATTTACCAGCACGACCAGGCTCTCAACACTGGACAGGTGAAATTCCCAAAGGCTTACATACTATTCCAGGTTTACAGGAAGCAGATAGTCCAGCAATAGCACATACTGCTAAGAGTTTAGAAAATCCTCCTAAGGTCATGCAACATCGTGCCAAACGTGATCAAGAACGTGAGCGTCAATGGATGGGCACACAGATTGCCAAGAATGATCGCACTAGCAAAGACGACTGGGGCAACTTAAAAGAACTATCCAACGAAAAGCTAGGACAGTATAAGAAAGCCGCAGGAGCACAAGCTACAGCCGCTGATAAGGTAGGTGATACTAAACGTGCAGACAAACGTTTCAGTGGCATTGTTCGAGCAACTAAAAAGCAGTTTTCTAATGATACTAAAGGTGTGGCGGAACAAGGCTATGGAAATCACCCCTCACAGAGAGTAGATCCGCGGACTGGAAAGAAATATGTTCCACCAAAAAGTCCATTAGGGCAAGGTGTGGCGGAGAAAATGTTGCCCAAGAGTGCGTTTGCAGGCAGTGATAAACACAAGTTAGGATCAGCAGGACAGTTAAAAGGTTCTATGAAACGTCCAGCAAGAGCAGGTGATTTAGTTGGCGGCGATATGGAAGAAGAAAAACAACGCCTGGATCCTAGTTGTTGGAAAGGCTACAGAAAGCAAGGCACTAAAATGAAAGGCGGAGTTAGGGTCAATAACTGTGTTAAAGTTAGCGAAGATGTTGAAAACATCATGGCAGTACTCATTAATAAGATTATAGTAAATGAAGCAATACAAAATAAAAAGTGATAATATTGCTCCTGCAGATAGTTCAGATGACTGCCATCTTGACAAAAACGACCCTGCTCAAGAGATCAAAAGATTACAATTTCTAGGTGGTCTTGGTGGCGAGCAACGTCTAGCAGAATATCGTAGTAGCCAACGGACTGTAGAAAACATAACACATACTGCGGCTGAAAATGCCCGTATTATGCGTGAACAAAACATAAGACCAGGTACTCCCGAATGGTTTAAACTATGGTTCAGTTTGCCCTACTTAACAGGCGAGACAAAAAATAATAAATAACATATCATGGATCAATTACATCAAATTGCTAAAATTGCTTTTGCCAGCGAATTTAGTTTCGCATTAAAAGCACAGAACTTTCACTGGAATGTAGAAGGCAGTGACTTCTTTGAATATCACGCATTGTTTGAACAAATATACAACGAAGTATATGGAAGCATTGACGACTTTGCTGAAAATCTACGTAAACTACAAACTTATGCTCCTGCTAGCTTATCACGTTTTAATATGTTGAGCAAAGTAGAAGATGAAACTGAAATTCTTCCTTTAGACGCAATGGTTAAAGAGTTGCTCATGGACAATGAAAAGATGATTGTTATTTTAAAGAAAGCCTACGCGGCATCAGAAGCCGCAGGAGAGCCAGGGTTTAGTAATTTTTTAGCAGATAGAATTGATGGTCATCGTAAACATGGCTGGATGCTACGTGCAAGTTCTAAGGGACAAATGTAATGAGAGCCAAGGAATTTGTCATTGAGGGCGGTATGAAGAAAATGAATAAGATGCATCGGGCATCTATTAAAAGCGCCACGACATTTCCTAGTCTAAATATGAATGCTGGGTCAATGTATACCAATTACAGATTTGGTATAGCCTTAGCTGGAGCCCCTCACTACCCTACTGAGGCAGACAACTACATTGCCGGAGACCCATTGTTGTCTCCATACACTGAAGAAGAAATGGATATGATTAACGCGGCTGCTGTACAAGTTGGAGCAGGTGAGAAACAGGTATGGAGTAGTAAACGCAGTGAAGAAATTCCCGGAGTTAATGCAGTCAGCCCTATTAGTAATTGGATGAATAAAAAATGAACAACGAATTCAATATAAAAAAATATGAAAACGCCACAGTCTATACGTTAGAATCAGCAACTGGTGGTGGTACTAGTTCTGGGTCAATAGCAAGTGTAGATATGCCTGTGGGGGGAATGCAAAGACGTGCTTCATTGGTCACTTCAGAAGCTAATAAAGATAAACCAACTCAAACTAATCCTGTGGCCAAAGCCGCACAACGAGTAGCAAAAGGTTCGGGCACACATAAGAATCCAAAAAAAGTTCTTCCACGTAAAGAAAAACATAGAAAGCCGATGGCTGAGGATCATGAAATACAAATGGCCAGTAGCGAGCTACAAAGCATTGCTAAGAACGCTGTAAACTTATTGTCTCTAGTACGCAAGTACAACGAACAGGATGGTTTAGAAGCATGGCAACAAAGTAAGATAACTAAAGCCGCAGATTATTTAAATTCTGTATTACAAAGTGTTAGTGGTGAACAGAGTGACATGGACGGTGATCTTGATGAAAGAAACATAAACCAACCACGTGAGGTTGCACACAAACCTGTAATACTATCTGCAGAGGATGATGGCAAAACAATCACAGTCAAGGTTCGAGTGCCAGATGGCACCGAACGAACAATTGCAAACTCAAACCCAGCCGTTATCCAACAATGGCTAAATGTCAAATACGGACTAAAACTTCCAACCAACATTGCTAAAAAGTTTGTTGGTATGCCAATGTCAATGGCAGAAAGTGTTGAAGATAGAACAAGCTATCAAGTTGCTAAAATATTAGCTGCCAAAGGTGTTAAGTATGATTCATCTAAAGAAGGCCAGTTAATAACTGCAATCGGCGACGTCATGATAAATGAGTTGGGCATGGATAAGAAACTAGTAAGAAATATTATCTACCGTGATGACGATTTTCTTGCTGACACACTAAGTGAATTACATCATATGAGCAAAGATGTAGATGAAGGACAGGGCAGGATGCGTGGCAATCCAGGTGCATACGATGCTGATGTTAGAGCAAGTCAATCAGGCATGAGCCGTGGTCCAGACCATAGAGGTTTAGGACAAGAACTGGCACACGAAAAAAATAACTATGCGGTGGCTATTGATGGTAAGACATGGAAAGTATTTGCTGATAAGAGCCATGCACAAAATGTTGCTAAGTCACTACAAGCCAAAGGAAAGAATGCAACTGTACATCCTACAGGTGCTAATCCTACAGAAAGTATTGAAGAACGCACTGAAGTAAAAGACAAAGATGGCAAAGTAGTAAGCTGGAGAGACGAAACACCGTGGCGTAAAGCTGAGAAAAATAAAAATGGTCAACCTAAAGATCCACGAGGTACAGTCACTAACCTAAGCGACAAAGCACGTAGAGAAACTGAAAAGAACGTAAAAGAAGATGCCTATATGGAATCTTTAGCAGATAGTTTGGCAGAAAAACTAGATCCTCATGCAGAGCCAGAGGTGTGGGTTCAAGATTTTCAAAAAGCAAATCCAAACAAATACCACCAATTTAAAAATAAAACTCCGCAGAAGAAAGCACAGATGGCCATTGCCGCTCGTTATGCGGCTTTAGAACCCAGCAAGAAAAAATGAAATTCAAGGAGTTCAAAGACAGCGATTATGAAATACATAATCATCCAAAGCTGGATCGAATCCTTGTAAAACTCTGCCAACTTGTAATCAAAGGAAAAAAAACTAATTCCGAGAAGTACGGAATGGTTGCGGCCTGTGTGTTAGATCCAAAAAATCAGACTGTTTTATGTGTTAACGAGGCTACTGAAGATGGAACCAGAAAACACGCAGAGCGTGTCGCTATTGAAAGATATGTTGAAAAATACGGAGATATACCAACTGGCAGTATTATTTTAACTACACTAAGTCCTTGCAACGAAGACGATACCGAAATGGCAGATGGGCGATATGGTGAAAGCTGTACAGACTTAATCAATAATAGCAATGTTCGAAAAGTATATTGCGGTTATATGGATCCTAGTCAAGATAATGAACATAACAAATACACCTTAGAAGCAACATCTAATGGCGACATTCGAGAATTGTGCAAAAAGTTTGCAGATACATTCTTAGAAGATGACGTAGACGAGTCCGCCGCCTGGCGTCGTAAAGCAGGCAAGAGCAAGTCAGGCGGATTGAATAAAAAAGGTGTTGCCTCTTATCGTAGAGAACATCCTGGTAGCAAACTGCAAACAGCAGTGACTACTAAACCTAGTAAATTAAAAGCTGGGAGTAAGGCTGCCAAACGACGTAAATCATTCTGCGCTAGAATGGGCGGCGTTGACGGTCCAATGAAAAAACCCAACGGTGAACCAACACGTAAGGCACTGGCATTACGTAAATGGAACTGTGAATGAAAATCACCGATCTTATAGAAAACTTTGCAGATGGTCGTCACCCTGAAGATAAAGGCGACAGCAAACGTCATCATGTTCCTACCAAAGCCAGCGTTAGCACATTACGCAAGGTTGCCAAGCAAGGTGGCAGAAAAGGCCAATTAGCCCACTGGATGGCTAATATGAAAGCCGGTAGAGCTAAAAAGAACAAATAATTCTCCATTATAGTTTGACATTTGACAGTTAACCCTGTATACTAGCACATAGGAGAATAACTATGAGCAAAGTGTTTGGTGAGCCAGAAAAGGCAAAAATTCGTCAACTAATCGCCGAAGGCGTGACAGTTCTGCAAGAAGTTCAAGACCTCAACGAAGGATTGAACGATACTATCAAAGCAGTGGCAGAAGAACTAGAAGTAAAACCTAGTACAATTAAAAAAGCAATTAAAGTTGCCCAAAAAGGTGACTGGGAGCGTGTGTTTACTGAGTTCGATGACTTAGAAACTATTGTTGACATCAGCGGTCATGCTATTCGTCAAAGTGATCTTGACTCACAAAATCCAAATCGCAACGGCGACAATGATTAATACAATTTTTAAACCTACATTAGAATGGATTAAAGAAGATTATGCTAGCAATCGCTTTCGTTTTTGCGTTGAGCTTATTGCTTGGGCTATTAGCATTGGGTGTTCAATTACTATGGCTCTCACAGTCCCCAATCCGCCCCTACTTTCTTTGTACCCTATATGGATCATCGGCTGTGGTCTCTATGCTTGGGCTAGTTATACTAGGCAATCATTTGGCATGTTGGCTAACTACCTGCTATTGGTGACTATAGATTCTGTAGGCCTGATTAGAATGTTAGCTAAATATTTTTGAGAACGGTTCAGCGAACCATAAGTCGCTACTAAGAAGGTTGCCGGCCATAAGCGGTAGGAGAAAAATATGAGCTATGTAGATGCCATCTGGGATCGCGAAACAGACATCGTCAATGTTGTTGAGCGAGATCCTAAAAAAGGAAGAATATTCCAAACTTATCCAGCCCGATATCTGTTTTACTATCCAGATGCTCGCGGCAAATTCAAATCAATCTTCGGCGAATCCTTGACCAAGGTCACTGCCAAGAATCACAAAGAATTTATCAAAGAACAAAAAATACATTCGTCACACAAGTTGTACGAAAGTGATATCAATCCTGTATTCCGTTGTCTTGAAGAAAACTATCTAGGCAAAGATGCTCCAAAATTAAATGTAGCGTTCTGGGATATTGAGGTGGACTTTGATCCAGAACGTGGCTACGCAAGTCCCGATGATGCGTTCATGCCAATAACTGCCATTGCTGTTCACCTACAATGGTTAGACACCCTGGTATGTCTTGCGGTACCGCCAAAGACTTTAACAATGGAACAGGCAACAGAACAAGTCAAAGACTTTCCTAACACTATCCTGTTTGAAACAGAAGCAGACATGCTAGACACATTCTTAGACCTCATCCAGGATGCAGATATTTTAAGTGGCTGGAACAGTGAAGGCTTTGATATGCCCTATACTGTCAATCGGATTATCAAAGCTCTGAGCAAAGAAGATACTCGCAGATTATGTTTGTGGGATAAGTTCCCTAAAAAGCGCGAGTATGAAAAATATGGCAAGGCCGCTGTCACATATGACCTACACGGGCGTGTACACTTAGACAGTCTTGAACTATATCGCAAATACACATATGAAGAACGCCATACTTACCGATTAGATGCTATTGGGGAACTAGAAGTAGGCGAAAGTAAGACTGTCTATGAAGGCACACTAGATCAGCTTTATAACAATGACTTTAAAAAGTTCATTGAATACAATAGACAAGACTGTGCATTGTTAGATAAACTTGATAAAAAACTTAAATTTTTAGATCTAGCCAGTACCGTTGCTCACGAAAATACTGTATTGCTACAGACTACTATGGGTGCCGTGGCAGTGACTGAGCAGGCTATTATTAACGAAGCCCACCATAGAGGCATGATTGTTCCCAGTCGTCCCAAAAGAGATGAAACTATTAACACACAGGCCGCAGGTGCGTATGTTGCCTATCCTAAAAAAGGATTACACGACTATATAGGATCAATGGATATTAACAGTTTGTATCCGTCAGTGATTCGTGCATTAAACATGGGTCCAGAAACTATTATTGGGCAATTGCGGCAAGATTATACTAAAGAAGAAATTGAAAATAAGATAGCTAAAAATTCAAGTTTTGCGGCGGCATGGGAGGGCAAGTTTGCCGCCAATGAATATGAACTTGTTATGTCTCAGGATCGTGCCCACGATATTATCATCGACTGGGAGAATGGTGAAACCAGTGTTATGAGCGGTGCTCAGATCTATGAGGTAATCTACGAAAGCAACAAGCCCTGGATGCTTTCAGCTAATGGCACAATCTTTACCTACGAGTTTGAAGGTATTATCCCCGGCTTGTTAAAGCGTTGGTATGCTGAACGTAAAGAGATGCAGGCCAAATTAAAAGAATGTATTAAGGCAGAAAATAAAATTGAAGAAGAATATTGGGATAAGCGACAGCTCGTTAAAAAGATTAATCTTAATAGTTTGTATGGTGCCATTCTTAACGCCGGTTGTAGGTTTTTTGATAATCGCATTGGACAATCTACTACATTAACGGGTCGGTGTATTGCTCGACATATGGCTAGTAAAATCAATGAAGTTATAACAGGTGAATACAACCATGTTGGAAAATCTATTATATACGGTGACACTGACAGTGCTTATTTTAGTGCTTATAATACTCTCCGAAAAGAAATAGATAAGAAAGAAATACCTTGGGACAAAGATACAGTGGTTAAATTGTATGACAGCGTATCTGAAAGTGTTAATGATACATTTCCAGAATTTATGATGGATGCATTCCACTGCCCAAAAACACGCGGTGATGTTATCAAAGCAGGTCGTGAGATTGTTGCTATTAAGGGCTTGTTCATTACTAAGAAGCGTTATGCTGTATTGTACTATGACAAAGAAGGCAAACGTACAGATATAGAAGGCAAGCCAGGCAAAATTAAAGCCATGGGCTTGGATTTGAAACGTAGTGACACTCCAGAATTTATGCAAAAGTTTTTAGAAGAGATCTTGACTGATGTACTTAACGGTGCAGAAGAAAAAGATGTATTGGCACGTATTAGTGAATTTAGAACTGAATTCAAAGCAAGACCCGGATGGGAAAAGGGTAGTCCTAAACGTGCTAACAATATTGCCGAATATCAAGCCAAAGAAAAGGCAGCAGGCAAGGCAAATATGCCAGGGCATGTTCGAGCCAGTATTAACTGGAATACTCTAAAGCGTATGAACGGTGACAAGTATTCACAAAACATTGTAGACGGCATGAAAGTTATTGTCTGCAAACTCAAAGATAATCCGTTAGGATTTACCTCCGTAGCTTATCCAACAGATGAACTACGATTACCCAAGTGGTTTCAAGAACTGCCGTTTGAACACGCAGAAATGGAAACTACTATTATCAACAATAAGCTAGAAAACCTAATCGGGGTATTGGAATGGGATTTAGAATCAACGACCCAGAACAATACATTTGCAAGTTTATTTGATTTTGAATAAAATTTATTTGACTTTAACCATTTTTCTAAATATAATACATGAAAGGACTATAACATGAAAGACATTTTAGCAGACATCGTAGCACACACAAACAAATTAGGTTTTCTTAATATTGTTAAAATAACTGGTACAGAAGATAAAACCCTTATCGACTCTATGGCAGAAGACCGTTCGGTTATTTTGTATGCAGAGACCGCAGATCCACATCCTGATATGATCGGTACATTCGGTATGCCGCAGTTGGAAAAATTGCAATACTTACTCAACGGTTCAGAATATAAAGACGGTGCAAAAATTGAAGTGACTATTGCAGATCGAAACGGAGAAACTATTCCTGTAGGTTTGCACTTTGAAAACAAAGATGGCGATTTTAAAAACGATTATCGGTTTATGAATCAGGCTATCATTGAAGAAAAACTTAAGACTGTTAAGTTCCGCGGAGCCAAGTGGGAAGTAGAAGTAAATCCGGCATTGAATGCTATTCAACGTTTTCAGTTCCAGGCAGGTGCTAACACAGAACACACAACGTTCTTGGCTAAGACAGACAGCGATATTTTAAAATTTACATTTGGTGATCAAAGTACACACGGTGGTGAGTTTACATTTGCCACTGGTATCACAGGTAAATTAACTAAAACATGGGCTTACCCAGTTAATGCTGTATTGAGTATTCTCAAAGCCGCAGATGTAAACAATACAGTTATGAGCTTCAGTGATAGTGGTGCTATGCAGATTACATTGGATAGTGGTTTAGCAACTTACAAGTATATCGTACCAGCACAAGCATGATAAAAGGTATATCGTCAACTGGCCGTTATATTTCGGTATCGGGAGGTAATACTTCCGGTCCCTATATTAGTCCAGGATCTGCAGGAGCAGGAATGGTTCGATGGAATCCTAATATGAGCCAACTTGAGATCAATGATGGTAATAGTTGGCTTTCTCTATCAACAAGTTATGCATCAATCAGTTTAACAGACGATGCAATACGTCTATTAGATTGGGCTAACAAAAAGATGGATGAAGAAGAGGCTATGCTGTCTCTACCCAATGACCACCCCGCAATAAAGATTGCTAAACAAAATGTTAATCGTGCAAAACAGGCATTAAAAGAAGCAGAAGAGCAATTAAAAATAACATCAATATTAAGCGAAGAACAATGAATCCACCAGTTAATCTAACCCCATTGCAAAAAGACTATGCTGTCTATTTGCCAGCTATCAGTAGTTTTTATTCTACCTATATTGCTAAACAACGATTAGAAGAATTTGTACCTAAGAATCGTATTCCTGCTGGGTTTGATCGTGGTATTGAAGGTATGAATTTCCTTAATCCAGAACAAGGATATTTTACATACAAGTACGGGCTCTATTCAGCAGGTCATGCACAATTGGATCTTCAAAAGAGTCTAACACAAGAATCAATGATTCAACAACGAGATCGTAATAACACTATGATCCTCGGTGACTCAGGTGGATACCAGATTGGTAAGGGTGTTCTTAAGTTTGATTGGTTAGACTTTGAAGGTAAAGAAGCTACTAAGACTCGTCAAAAGATTCTAGAGTGGCTCGAAGTCACTGCTGATTGGTCTATGATGCTAGACGTTCCTACTTGGGCCTGTGATCATATTCACAGTCCAAAAACTGGTTTGAAAACATTTGAAGACTGTCTAGATAAGACTCGATATAATAACGACTACTTCTTAATGAATCGTTTAGGACAAACTAAATGGCTTAATGTTCTACAAGGCAGTGATTGGGATACTGCTGAAAAGTGGTATGACGGTGTAAAAGAATTCAGCGACCCTAAAGGCAAGTATGCAGGGCGAGAAGCAGAAGGTTGGGCCATGGGTGGTGCTAACATGTGCAAGATGGATATTACTCTTAAGCGTCTAATGACATTGAGAGAAGATGGTTTGCTGAAGGGCAAAAACTGGATCCACTTCTTGGGTACAGCACAGTTAGATTGGTCATGCTATCTAACATTAATTCAACGACAAATTAGGAAACACCTCAATGAAGAACTTACCATCTCTTTTGACTGCGCATCACCGTTCATCGCAACAGCACACGGACTTGTCTACACAAATGCAGTCCACACGCCAAAAAGGTGGAGTGTTATTATGGACAAAGCCCCAGACAACAAAGTACTTGCAGGAAGCGACGTCCCATTCCCCTTTGAATCGACAATCGGTCGCCGGTTGACAATGACGGATATTGCCTATTATAATATAGGCAAACGTAAAACGGATAAGGAATTAGCTGGTGTTAAGTTTGACCATTTGAATCCAGAACACTATCATGAAGTTCCTAGACTTAATAAGCTAGGCAAGATTCCAAACAAAACAAGTTGGGATAGTTTTGCTTATGCTCTAATGATGGGGCATAATGTAGAATGCCATATTGTTGCTGTACAACGTGCTCAACAGTTAATGGACATTGAAATTGCCAAAGTTAAAGATCGTCTAACATGGAAACAATGGAAGAAAGTCAAAGGCTCAGATATGAGTGACGAGTATAGTGATTGGGTACCTCGCAATATTCTATACTTTAGTTCTTTTATTGAAGATTTGTTTAATACTACTACAAAAGAAGAAGCCTTTAAAATGATTGAAGATGCTGGTCCATTTTTAAAGTCACTCGAAGGTGCTCGCTTACAAGGTGGTCCCGCACAGAATACATTTGGTAGTTTGTTTGAAATTGAAACAGTGACTAGTGCTGATGAGATCGATCTAGCCAATCCAGATGATGATGACCTACGTGCTCTTGAGGAAGAAATAACATCATGAAAAGAAACTACAATACAGGAACTTCCGATAGTGTGACGTTCTTTATCGGAGACGAAATTGAGCATACTCCTGCCTACGGTATGAGGACATTATTTGTGACTGGTGCTCACACTCCGATTCGTATTGAAGATATCCTCAATGATGCAAATTCTCAACTTGATGCCAGTAAACATATTAAACATATTTTCTTTGGTGCTAATCATAGTTTTCATCCAGAAAATAATTTAGAATGGCAACGTTGGGAAACTATGATTACATATTTTTTAGATAAAGAATATCTGTGTAGTTTAGATATTCCAATGAGTGCTGTAGAAGAATTTAACGATGGAGGATTAAACGATTACAATAATTTTATTCCGCAAATTCGAGTTCCTATTCCTTATGTAAAATTATGGAATTACAATACAATGATTAAAATCGATGACAAAGGTTTTAATGCAACAAATCCAGGCGTGTGGACACATAGTCTACATGAATTAAAAACCCGTGATAAGTTCACCCCCTGGAGTGCTTACGCAAACGACACTATTATATCATGAACGAAAATAAACTAATAGAACTAATGACTGCTCAAAACGAGTTGTTAAAGAAAATTGATTGGAAGCTGTGGGAAATCTACGGCATGATGAAAAAAGAATTAGAACCAACTACTGAAAGCAAAAAAGTAAAATGATTATTCGACAAGATGTTAGACCTAACAAGATGATTTGGGTGACCTTTAACAAAGAAGGTATGCACAAATATCCTGCGGCATTAACAGATCCCAACCTAGCAACAGGCGACGAATACGATGTTAGCTTCTTAGGCTATCCACATCGTCATATTTTCCACTTTAAGGTTTGGATCAGTGTGACACACGATGATCGTGATATTGAGTTTATTCAGTTCAAACGCTGGTTGCTAAATCTCTACAAAGATAGTATACTAGCATTAGACTACAAGAGTTGTGAGATGATGTCTGGAGATTTATATCAACAGATTTCACAAAAGTATCCCAACCGTGAGGTCTGGATCGAAGTCTCCGAAGATGGAGAAAATGGTTCATTTATTAAGTATTAATTTACAAGGAAAGTAAAAATGGCAGTTCCTGCTTATATTCAAAAAACCCTTCGTTTGAAACCCGAAGTTTCGAAGATTTTTGACGACTTAGATACATGGTTAGATTATTGCAGATTTAACATGATCAATTTTGATCCTGCAGATTTGTATCGTTCGAGAGACTATAAAGAATGGCAACGTAGACAAGGTGGATACGAGCGTAAGCCGTATCTAGGAAAAAATCCTAGACCTTACAACGGAAAGCCACGCAATGACAATTTTTCTAATTGATTTAGAAAGCGTAGAAACTAGGTACACGGGACAATGGAAGTCTCATGTACCTAATCTCTTACGAAAGGCAGGACACAATGTCAACATTATATCAGGTCCTACGGACATTCCTAGTGCTACCACTCCTGGCGCATTTCTCAACTTCGGCGGCACTAATATCTACAAAGCTAGTCAAGTTGAACAAATGGGCCGTTTATTTTGCTCCGGAGCAGTTAAGCCAGGTGATCATTTTTTGTTTACTGATGCTTGGCATCCTGGCATCATAAACTTAAAGTACATGAGTGAACTACTGAATATTCCAGTAGTCACACATGGCTTATGGCATGCTGGTAGTTATGATCCTCAAGACTTTCTCGGACGCCTTGTGGGAGACAAGCCCTGGGTACGTCATGCAGAGAAGAGCTTTTTCTACGCATTTGATCACAACTATTTTGCCACAGACTTTCACATTGGGATGTTTCGTGACAACTTGCTACAGACTAATCTAGGAACTATCTACGATTATACTGCATCCGGAAGGATTGTACGCACAGGTTGGCCCATGGAGTATATGGATAATACATTAACCATGTATAAGAACATGCCTAAGCGGGATCTTATTTTGTTTCCACATCGCATTGCACCAGAAAAGCAAGTTGATATCTTTCGTGACTTGGCCACACACTTGCCACAATATGAATTTATTGTTTGTCAAGATCAGCAACTAACAAAGAACGAATATCATAATTTACTAGGTGAAAGTAAAATTGTGTTTAGTGCAAGTTTGCAAGAAACACTAGGTATTGGTTGTTATGAAGGTTCTATTGTAGATGCTGTTCCTATGGTACCCGATCGGTTGTCATACAGTGAAATGTATTATGAAGGATTTAAATATCCCAGCGAATGGACGCAAGATTGGGATAGTTATCTAATTCATAGACAAGAATTGTGTCATCACATTATTGTCACAATGACTCATTACGATAAGAGACTTCCACAACTACGCAAACAAGCAGTTGATCTAACTGAAAACTTTTTTAGTGCAACCAAATTATTGGAAAATTTAAAATGAAATGGTTTTTAAATACACTTGAACGATTCGGTCGTAGACGCATAGTAATGGATAGACAAGATAATGAGCCATACCTTGAACGATATTATTTGTTCCTTAAAGACAGAAAGCGTTTTCCCTTTAATGTCTTTCTACATAAGTTTCTTAAATCAGATCCCGATGACGTGCATGATCATCCATGGTCTTACGCTACTCTAATTTTAAAAGGCGGTTATTATGAATGGACTCCTAACTTTGATTCGCAAGGTGCCAAGATCGGTGAGACACGGCATTGGCGTGGTCCTGGGCACTTCCGTATTTGCCCTGCTAATAGCTATCACCGTGTTGAGCTTAAAGAAGGAACAGACTGCTGGACAATGTTCATGCCTGGTCCACAAAGGCGTGAA
>Ga0114975_10000111_pt1 | contig 57422 bp, 56 predicted proteins | sample S_130626_EF_Meta_FD_87031 | JGI IMG/M metagenome (GOLD analysis project Ga0114975, IMG submission 87031) | Freshwater microbial communities from Lake Simoncouche, Canada to study carbon cycling - S_130626_EF_MetaG | ecosystem: Environmental > Aquatic > Freshwater > Lake | place: Lake...
GATATTGTTCGCCTAGATCAAGTGGCGACAGTTTCTTTGGGTTCTGAAGACTACGCAACGAATGTCGCGTTTAGTGGTAAACAATCCGTGTTTATTGGGATTAAAGTTGCTCCGGAAGCAAATTTACTGGATGTTGCTAAGCGAGTTCGTAATGTCTTGCCAGATATACAAAAACAATTACCAGTGGGTTTAAATGGAGAGGTTGTTTATGATTCCACAAAATTTATTACGACATCCATTGATGAAGTTATTAAAACATTAGTTGAAGCACTGGTCATTGTCACCATTGTCATCTTCTTGTTCTTGGGTAGTTTTAGAGCGGTGATCATTCCAATCATTGCAATGCCACTCTCTCTAATTGGCACCTTTTTTATGATGCAGGTTTTAGGGTACTCGATTAATTTGTTGACCCTACTAGCTTTGGTTTTAGCTATTGGTTTAGTAGTAGATGACGCAATTATTGTTGTTGAGAACGTTGATCGACATTTAAAAGAAGGGAAGTCACCTAGAGAAGCATCGATTCTTGCAGCTAGAGAACTTGGTATGCCGATTTTGGCGATGACCGTAGTACTGATTGCAGTATATATACCGATTGGTTTTCAGGGAGGCTTAACCGGGGCACTTTTTACTGAGTTTGCCTTTACCTTAGCAGGTTCAGTTGCTGTGTCAGGGGTTGTTGCTTTAACTCTTTCACCTATGATGTGTTCACGTATTTTGAAGCATGAACCAAACCCAGGAAAATTTTTACAAAAAATTGACTCAATCTTTGGCAAAGTGGAAAGTGGTTATAAACGACGCCTTATGAGTATTCTTTCAACATGGCAGGTCATGGTGGTGATGGGTGCGCTATTGCTCTTCGGTGTTGTTTATTTATTCTCAACGTCAAAATCAGAATTAGCGCCGACTGAAGACCAGGGCATTGTACTAATGCAAGCTTCTGGTCCGCCAAATGCAACTGTGAATCAAATGCAATCCTATGCCAATCAAATATTTGATATGTCTAGTAAAGAGTCTGAATATCAACAAATGTTCCAGATCACTAGTCCATCAAGTAGCTTTGGGGGCGTCATTCTAAAAGATTGGGATGAGCGTAAAAAAAATGCCACCACATTCCAAAAAGAGATGCAAGAGAAGTGGAACACAATTGCTGGTGCAAGGGTGGCGGCTTTTCAATTCCCAGCATTGCCTGGGGCACAGGGCTTACCTGTTCAAGTCGTGATCAACACGACGGAATCTTATGAAAACCTCAATGAGGTTTCTCAGGCTGTTCTCGATAAAGCACGTAAGAGTGGTATGTTCTTCTTCGTTGATTCAGATTTAAAAATTGATAAACCTCAAGATGTACTTGTTATTGATCGCGATAAAGTTGCAGCGATTGGTATGACCCAACAAGATGTAGCCAATGAATTATCAGCGGCGATGGGTGGCGGATATGTTAACTACTTCTCAGTTGCTGGTAGGTCTTATCGGGTGATTCCACAAGTATTACAAGTGAACCGTTTAAATTCTGATCAAATCCTCAATCAAACGATACGCACTCCAAGTGGTAATTTAATTCAGGCGCGAAATGTGGCGCATATTGAACGCCGTGTTGTACCCGGCTCGATTAATCACTTCCAACAACTTAATTCAGCGACGATATCTGGAGTTAAAACACCCTTTGTTTCTGAATCAGAGGTGATTGACTTTATTAAACAGGCTGTCAAAGAAGCTGGCCCTGTTGGTTATTCGGTGGATTATGCGGGACCTTCTCGTCAGTTTGTTAAAGAGTCTGGCGGCTTTATCGGCACAATGTTTTTTGCGATTATTATTATTTTCTTGATTTTGGCTGCTCAGTTTGAGAGTTTTAGGGATCCGATTGTGATTCTAGTATCCGTACCAATGGCTATTTTTGGCGCATTAATTTTTATCAACCTTGGCTTAACGAGTATTAATGTGTATACCCAAGTGGGTATTGTGACCCTCATGGGCTTGATTAGTAAACACGGTATTTTGATAGTGGAATTCGCAAATCATTTACAACAACAAGGTAGGTCGAAGTTGGAAGCCATTGTTGAAGCAAGTGCGACAAGACTTCGCCCTATTTTAATGACAACTGCCGCGATGGTGTTTGGTGTAGTTCCTCTAGTAGTCGCCTCAGGAGCAGGAGCAGCTGGTCGTCAATCGATGGGTATTGTGATTTTCACAGGCTTATCCATTGGCACCTTGTTTACGCTATTTGTTGTGCCAGCTATGTATTTATTCTTGGCGGAAGATCGTCATCTCCGCCAATCATCTATAGATGATGGCTCGCCAAGTGGGCATGAAACTCCAGAGCCAAGCATCATCCATTAGCGTAGTAGAGAGTTCCATCTCAAACTTCGCTTAAACTGATGCTATGGAATCCACACCAGCTATACGTCGCGACTTTACTGCTACCCTTATTTACCGTGTAGGAAGTACGCTCAGTTACCAAATGTTGATGGTTGCCGTTGGGTGGCATCTATTTGACATCACGAATAGTGTCATGTCATTAGGCTTGCTCGGATTAGTTGAACTGATTCCATATTTTATCTTCGCGTTATTTGCTGGACATTGGGTAGATACCCATTCTCGAAGAATGATTGCGACTATTTCTAGTGTGATGCATGTGGCGATTGGTATTTTTTTGATGTTTGTCGCAAGAGGAATGTTTGAGCCGGCCGAGTTTTATATTTATTTATCCGTGGCAGTGTTAGGTGTTGGAAGAGCATTATTAAGACCTGCATATCAGTCTATTTTTGGGCAAGTAATCCCTCGAGATTTAACGCCAAAATATTCAGCCTACGCCTCCTCAGCGTTTCAAGCGTGTGTGGTTACAGGCCCTGCATTAGCTGGAATCTTAATTGCAACGATCGGTCTAGACTTTACCTACAGCATTGCTGGATTATGTGCACTTTTAGGCCAGTATGGCGTTTTCATGGTGCATCTGAAAAATTTAAAAAGAGAAAAAAATACAGCCCCATTTTGGGAAAGCTTTAAAGAGAGTATTTTGTATGTCAAAAACCATCGACTGATTCTGTCGGCCATGAGCATTGATATGCTAGCAGTTTTATTTGGCGGTGCAGTATCGATGTTGCCAGCATTTGTGAAAGAGATCTTGCATCAAGGTCCTGAAACCCTTGGAATATTGCGAGCAGCACCAGCGATTGGTGCTATCTTAACGGGATTTTATTTTGCCAGAAAACCCATTTTGATCAACTCTGGAAAATATGTTTTGGTCGGAGTAGCTGGGTTTGGGATATCAATGATCTGTTTTAGTTTGTCGACCACAATATGGGTGAGTGCTTTTTTCCTGTTCCTAAGCGGCTGTTTTGATTCTGTATCCGTCGTAGTTCGGATTGCCATTTTTCAATTAACGTCCCCAGATCACATGCGTGGTCGAATTAGTTCAATTAATGGCATATTTGTAGGATCTTCCAATGAACTAGGTGCTCTAGAGTCTGGGGTTGCGGCCAGTGTATTAGGACTTGTACCCTCGATTGCATTTGGTGGGTTTGTTACACTTTTGGTCGCAATTGGTTTTTATCAATTTTGTACACCTATTCGAAATTTACACATTCAAGATTTACTCGAAAAAAAGGATCGATATGACTGAACTCAAAAGAACTTATTGGGAAGAGGTTCAAGCACCCAAGATCAAATTACCAGCTTTATCTTGCGATGCCCATTGCCACATCTTTGGTCCTGCCGCACGTTTCCCCTATTTACCAGATCGTACATTTACGCCCTTAGATGCTCCCAAAGAAAAACTATTTGTATTACATCAAATCTTAGGCATTGAGCGTTGTGTGATCGTCCAAACTGCCTTACACGGCTTTGATAACGCAGTCGTGGTAGATGCAATGCAGGCGAGGCCAGGATCTTATTTGGGTGTGGCACTGTGCCGTGCATCGATTACTACTGAAGAGTTGAAATCGATGTATCAACAAGGATTTCGTGGTGTGCGCTTTAACTTTATGGCGCATCTAAAGAATAGTGATTCGATGGAGGATATCTTAGAGTTAAGTAAACGTTTAGAACCATTAGGCATGCATCTTCAAGTGCACTTTAGTAGCGATTTAGTACATGAGTTGGCTCCACAGTTAAAGCAATCTGCTGCGCCGGTAATGATTGATCATATGGGGCGTGTCGATGCTTTAAAAGGTTCTGAGCATTCAGATTTTCAGGCTTTATTACGTTTGTTAGATCATCCTAGTATGCATGTTAAAGTCAGTGGCGTAGATCGTATTGTGAACAGTAGTGACTATACTGAAGGGGCAAAACTTGCCAAAATATTAGTAGACCGTTTTACGCAAAAATGTGTTTGGGGAACAGACTGGCCACATCCAAATCACCATCATATTCCCCATGATGAAATTTTAGTAGATACGATTCATCAAATTGCTGATTCCGAGAAAAAAATCGAGCATATAATGGTTTCCAATCCAGCAAGTTTTTACCAATTTAAACATTATTAAAGAAGAACAATGGCAAATCGTCTACAAGGAAAAATTGCATTAATCACGGGTGCCGGATCAGTTGGCCCAGGCTGGGGAAATGGTCGCGCAATGACCGTTCGTTTTGCTCAAGAGGGCGCACAAGTCTACGCCGCAGATATTGATCAAGCACGCCTCGATGAAACATTGACGTATGCTGGTGATGATGTGGCCCAAATCAAAACGGGGATTGTTGATGTCATGCAATCAGCCTCTATCGAGAAGATGGTACAAGACTGTATTGAGAAGTTTGGGCGAATTGATATTCTGGTCAATAATGTTGGTGGATCTGCCAAAGGTGGGCCAGTAGAAATGTCAGAAGAGGTTTGGGATACTCAGGTTGATTACAACTTAACAAGCGTATTTTTAACTTGTAAATACGCCTTACCGCATATGATTGCCCAGGGTTCTGGAGCTATTATTAATATGGCATCCACTTCAGGAACCCGTTGGACGGGATCTGCGCAAATTGCTTATGCAGCGACGAAGGCTGGCATTATTCAATTTTCTAAAGTATTAGCCGTGCAATATGCCAAACAAAGTATTCGTGTTAATACCATTGTTCCTGGTCAATTACATACGCCAATGGTTGAGACAAGATTAGCAAAACAAAGAACGGGTGGTGATGTTTCTGCCATTTTAGAGCAGCGTCAAGCGCGGATTCCTTTACCGTTTATGGGAGATGGTATGGACACTGCCAATGCTGCAGTGTTCTTAGCATCTGATGAAGCGCGATTTATTACTGGAACGGAAATTGTTGTGGATGGCGGTATGTCCGCTAAGTGTGATTAATAAATGTAAAAGAGAAAAATAAGATGAAAACAACTGCAAAAATAGCCCAAGTATTGTTAGGCCTTGTCGTCGTAAGTAGTTCTTGGGCACAAACGAACCCCATCAAAATGTTAGTCGCTTTTCCTCCGGGAGGACCGGTTGATTTTGTAGCACGAACCATTGCTGAACCGTTAGGTAAAGAATTAGGAGCACAAATTATTATTGATAACAAACCAGGGGGGAATGGTGCCATCTCCGCGGAATATATGATCAACGCTCCCGCAGATGGTAAAACACTTTGGTTTACAAGTGCTGGTGCAGTGGCCATTAATCCCGGACTTTATGAAAAGTTATCCTACAACCCACTGCGAGACCTAGCGCCTATTTCCTTGGTCGTCAACAATGTTGAAGTATTGGTTGTAAATCCAAATAATCCTGCCAATACCGGCGGAGAATTTGTGGCGATTTCCAAACAAAAAGAAGTGACCATGGCATCTTCTGGAACAGGTAGTGTGCCCCATTTAGCCATGGAGCAACTAGCAGACTCAACCAAGGGTAAGTTGTTACATATCCCTTACAAAGGAGCAGCACCAGCCATTACCGATGTTCTTGGCGGGCATGTGGATGGATTCTTTGGGGACATCCCTGGATTAATTAGTTACATTAAATCAGGCAAGCTAAAGCCAATCGGTATCGCGGCACCGAAACGAAGCCCTGCATTACCTGATGTAAAGACCTTTGCTGAAATGGGAGTTCCTGGCGTTGATTCGAATAATTGGTACGCACTCTTTGCGAAAGCTGGCACATCTAAAGCTGAAATTGATCGTATTAATGCGGCTATGAAAAAAGTATTAGCACAAGAAGATATCAAAAATCGTTTGTTGCAATCTGGTGCGGACCCTGTAGGATCGAGTGCTGATGAGTTGGGGTCAGTCCTAAAAAATGATATTAACAAATGGACTAAACTGATTAAAGCTAAAAATATCAAACCTGAGTAAATAGATGAATAAAAGAATCCAAGAAATCGAACCTGGTACTAAACCAGAACTGGCTGAAATCGAAGCTAATATCCTAAAAGAGCGAGGGAGAATCTCGCCCCTTTATCGCACATTGCTCAATAGCCCTGAAATTGCCCAAGGTTGGGAAGCCTTATTAACTGCAGTTCGCAATCGAAGTTCTTTGCCGGCAAGTTTAAAAGAGCTCATGATTTTAAGAGTGGCAGTACTCAATCGTGCGCATTACGAATTTGACGCGCATCGCCCTCATGCAATCAATGCAGGTGTCTCTGAAGAGCAAATCCACTTAGTACAACAAGATAAAGTGACATCTGGGTTTACTGATGTAGAAATCCTTGTGATGGAGATGACCGATGTAATGACTAGGGATATTCAGGTACCTGACGTATTATATGATCAGGTCAAAGGGCATTTTAATGACCGCGAAATTTTAGAAGTAGTCACGACAATTTCAGCATACAACATGGTATCTCGATTATTAAATGCTTTACACGTTGGACATTAATTAAAAAAGAAAGCCCACCAGGAGATATGTATGAACATCAAACAAATCATGATTGCCATTGGTTGTACCGTTGGAATATATGGACATTCAGCAATGGCTGCTGAAATCAAAGTAATTTCCTCTGTAGCATTTAAGGATGCTTACTTAGCAATGGTTCCAGATTTTGAGAAATCAACTGGACATAAGATCAACACCTTATGGTTACCAACAGTTGAAATCATGAATCGACTCAAAGCGGGCGAAGCTGCAGATTTGGTCATCATTGCTGGATCAGGTATTGATGAGTTGACTAAACTGGGCAAATTACAGGCTGGATCACGTCAAAATTACGTGAAGTCTGGAATTGGAATTGGTATGCAAAAAGGATCAGTCAAGCCTGACCTTAGTAATGCAGAAGCAGTTAAAACTGCGTTACTCAATGCAAAGTCGGTGGCATATTCAACCGGACCTAGTGGCGTATATTTAGTTTCTCTTTTTGAAAAAATGGGTATTACAGCACAGTTAGCACCAAAGTTAAAAGTCATTCAGGGTGAGCCCGTAGGCGCTGTTGTGCAACGTGGCGAAGCAGAAATTGGACTCCAACAAGTGCCGGAGATTCTGGCTGTTCCTGCCATTGACTTTGTTGGACCCCTACCAGCAGAGATTCAGAGTATTACTACCTTTGCCTTTGGTATCCATGAAAAAGTAAGTGATGTTGCAGCCACAAAAGCTTGGATGAAAACTCTGCAATCTGAAGCTGCAGTACCAGCCATCAAAAAATATGGACTTGACCCTGCTTGGTAGTTTTAGGGATGGGCGCGCATAAACTCCACAAAGCGCCTGGTAAGTAGGGGATAGAACTCATTCCATAATGGAAAAGCGATCAAATCCACATCTTGATCAGTAGTCGGTAATTGGTATAACTCACTACCTGGTATCAATTGGTGAGCAGCAATACCATTCTCACTTGCATGCGTTTTATCATTTCCAGGAACGACCAAGACCGGTAAATTAAATTGTGCTAATTCGGAATTCTCCATACCCATCACAGGAGATCTTGGGCCTTGTAAAAATTTACTAAGCCAGTACTCTTGTTGTGCAATAAAGTCTTTTGGATCAAGAGACATAAGATAGTCACGATTACTTGGATTAAGAGCGAGTCGATCTTTGTAAGGATCTGTATGACAAACACCTTCCATACCGTTTTCTTGGGCGGCTTTGATATATTGCAAATAATACATATTGGGTAATCTGCCTGCTGCGAATGCCCCACCAGTGACACGCATTAATAAAAGCCCTTTAACTGCTTCTGGATGTCTTCTACGCATGAGCATCGATAAACGTGCGCCTGCAGATGAGCCACCAAAGAAAGCCGGCAACGCATCTAGAGAGCGCATTAATTCATAGAGATCATCTGCCCAAATTTCTTCTTCGCCATCAGTCCCTTCAAACAGCATTTGAGAGGCACCCGTATTACGGCGATCATGTACGAGTACTCGAAATCCTTGTTCAGCAATTTGCTGTGCAAAAGGAGCCATTTCAGCATGACTATTTCTACCGCCCGAATTCAGGGCTAACCATGGACCATGATCACCAAAAGTCTCATAAAAAATTTGAACCGAGCGGATACTTGCAAAAGGCATAAAAAACTTTCTTAATTTTCAATCTTGATATTTGCATCTTTAATGACTTGACCCCACTTGGCAACTTCACCTTTCACAAATTGACCAAATTGTGCAGGACTTTCACTACCGATATCGTATCCATAGGAAGCTGCTTTTTCTTTATAAGTACGAGTGTTCATGACTTTATTTAACTCTGCAAAAAGACGCGTAATGATTGCATCTGGAGTACCTTTCGGAACAAAAATACCATTCCATCCAGCACCTTCAACACCAGGCAAGCCAGCCTCTAAAAGAGTCGGCACATCAGGCATAATAGCGATTCTTTTACTTCCAGCAACACCAAGGGCTTTTAACTTACCTGATTTGATATGTTGAGCAACCACTACAGGATTTAGATAAGCCACCATAACATGTCCACCGAGAAGGTCAGGCATTTCTGCACCAATAGCTTTATAAGGAATCTCCGTCATGGCGATGCCTGCCTTAACTTTTGTTAACTCACCTAACAGTTGTGTAATGGAGCCTGCGCCACCAGAGGCATTCGTGATTTTCTTTGGGTCAGATTTAGCAAGAGCAATAAATTCTTTGATATTGTTTACTGGTAATGATGGGTGAACAACCATGACCAGAGGCACGCTTACAACACGCGTCACAGGTATAAGTGCATCACCCAATTTACAGCAATTATTCTTTAATAGAAGATCATTGAGGGCATTGTTGACATTGCCGTGGAATAAGGTATGGCCATCTGCAGGTGCTCTAGCCACTTCATTGGCACCAATCGCACTATTTGCCCCAGGCTTATTGTCAATGATGACTTGTTGACCTAATAAATCAGACATCCCCTGGATAAGATCCCTTGCGGCATTATCTACGGCGCTACCTGGACCTGCAGGTTCAACAATACGAATCATTTTGGATGGATAGTTGTCTGCAAACGCAGGCATGATCACAGCGCAGTAAATTGCGAGAAAGTATTGAATCAAAGATTTCATACGAAGTCCTAGATGTTAGTTTGATGCTTGGATTAAAAAACGATATAAGATTTCATTAAAACCTGCAGGGTTTTGAAGGTTTGCTATGTGTGCAGCAGCAGGAACTGGACTATATATCCCGCCTGGAATTTGCGCAGCGATTTCGCGCATGATATCTTCAGGGCCACCCACCTTATCCTCAGCACCACCCATGAGCATGGTGGGCACAGTGATTTTACCCAAATCACTTTCTACATTTAAATGAATAAAAGCATTCACAACACCTTGATAACCATCTACACTTGTGCCACGTATCATTTGGCGCACAGCATCTAATTTTTCAGGATACTGAGTTTTAAAGCTATCAGAAAACCAGCGCTGTGCAGTGTTTTCAACAATGGATTCGATGCCATGTTCTTTTACTTGCTCCAAAAGACCTAACCACATAGTGGCAAAACCAGGAACCATTTTTGAGCGACAGCAACAAGGCACTAATTTGAGGATTTTTTCAGAGTGGTGAATACCCATTGCCAAACAAATGGAACCGCCGAGCCCAAGACCCGTCAAATAACTTTTTTTAATGTCTAACTTATCCCACAAGGCCAGCAAATCATCGCAAAGCAATTCAACCGAATAAGGCGCTGGAGTACTCGATGATTTTCCTTGACCTCTTAAGTCATAGCGAAGAATGTGAAAATCATTTTTTAAAGTATCGATTTGGCCGTCCCACATCGAAGTATCGTTCGTTATACCAGTAACCATCGTGAGCCATGGTTTAGAGGCATCCCCATCAATCACATAATGTGTTTGAATGCCATTGGTTTCAATCAACATATTATTTTCCTGAAAAAAGAGTTGTTTTCATTAACTCATTTGCGTTGGAGCAGCAAACCTGATGAATTTCTTTTGGGGAAAGACCGACTGCAAAAACTGATTTAATTCCTTCACGAATATACATCTCGCCACCTTCAGGATCGAAAGGACAGTCGCTTGCAAAGACCACATGTTCAGGACCAAAAAAATCGAGACCACAGCGAAGAGCTGAGGCGGAACCTCCAAGAACGGTATCACCATAAAACATCTTAAAGTAGTCGATAGGTGGCTTACTTAATGATTTAAGAACATCAGCTTCGCTATTATCTGCACTACGTGAACCGAGTTGTGCCCAAAGGGTTTCCGCACGGCCACTAAAGTACGGAATCATGCCACCACAATGGTGCGTAATCATTTTGAGATTCGGTAATTTTTCTAATAGACCTGAAAAAACGATACGAGACATGGCAACACTTGTCTCGAAAGGCCATCCAAGCACTTGCCAAACTTCATATTTTGATTTTTCCTCATCCACATAATCGGGCTTTTTTGCGAGTCGAATCGGATGCATCCAAATAGGTAATTGATGATGGTTTGCCATCCGCTCAAAGATAGGAAAGTAGTCTGGATGATCAAGGGCTACCCCGTTGACGCTGGAGAGCACTTGAACACCACGGGCGCCGAAGTTCTGAATGGCATAATCCATTTCCTCAAGAGCTGCTTGTGGATTGTTCATTGGTAAAGTGGCAGCGAAGCAGGGGAAGAAATCAGGCCATGTTTGGCACATCTCATACATACCTTCATTGGCAATGCGCGCCAACTTGGGAGACAAATCCCCATCCACTAACATTTCCGGTGAAGGTACTGCAAGGGTGAGTACTTGTTTGACTTGAGGCCATTTTTTGAGCATTTCCACACGTGCTGGAATATCCCAAAGAAGTCGCAGCGAGGACATTCTTTTCAGCAAGCCGGGGTCTTTACTATATTTCTTTAACTCCTCCATATACAGAGGTGGCATCACATGGTTATAGATATCGATAACCGGTTGGGTAGCTTGTGTATTGTTTGTCATAGAATTAATTGGTTTGGATATTAGCGTCTTTCACTACTTTTTTCCAACGGGCTATGTCAGATTGGATAATGTCTTTGAGTTGATCACTGGTTGAAAGTCGAACTTGAATACCGAGGTCGTTGAGTTGTTTTTCAACTTCAGGAAGTTTCATCACAGCGGTATAGTCGTTATAGATTTTATTTTGAATCTCTTTTGGAGTGCCTGCAGGAACAAGAACTCCGTACCAAGGATAGAGATTTTCTAATTCAGGGATTCCTTGTTCTGTAAAAGTAGGGACATCTGGCATGAGGTCGGAACGTTTAGCACCAGTGACGGCAATCATTTTTAGTTTCCCAGCTTTCGCAAAGGGGATCAGAGAGTTAAATGTTGCAAACATGACTTGAACTTGACCGCCGATTAAGTCGGTCGTTGCGCCGGCGATCCCCTTGTAAGGGACGTGCACAATATCAACACCTTTTAAAGTCTTTAGTAATTCCATGGACAAGTGATGCGGAGTGCCGTTGCCAGGAGATCCATAATTTAGTTGTCCTGGCTTACTTTTGATTAGTGCCAGTAAAGAATTCACATCTTTGACAGGTAATGTATTGGTGACAGCTAAGGCATAACTCGATGTGGCAATACGTGCGATCGGTTCTAAATCCTTAACAGGATCATAAGGTAGTGTTTTATAAACTGCTGGAGTCATTGTCATCGTATCAATGGCCATGAGAATGCTATAACCATCTGGAGCTGCCTTGGCCGCATGATCTGTACCAATATTGCCACTTGCGCCGGCGCGATTATCAACAATCACTGGTTGTTTCCATCGTTCACTCAGTTTAGGGCTAATAATGCGTGAAATCGTATCGCTACCACTTCCTGAGGTAAATGGTACGACTAAAGTAACTACCTTATTGGGATAGTTTGCTGCTGAAGATTGAGCAAAGCTATTAAATGTTGCTGTTAGGCAAAAAGCAAAAATTGAAAATAATTGGATTATCTTTTTGAACATACATGTCTCCTTGTTATCAATAAAGTGTAAACTATTTTAGTCAACAGTTCGCTATATCACCGATACGAAACATCACAATAATGAAAAGTTGTCACTTGCAAAAGTGATATGATGATTCAAAATCATAAACATTACGTGGGGATTTATTCATGGCACTTCAAGCAAATCTAGAGTTAGTCGAAAAAGTTGCAAAAGCAAATAGGATTCTCTATAAATTAGGCATTTTGGACGGTTTTGGCCATATTAGTGCCAGGATGGACAACTCCCCTGAACATTTTTTATTGTCATGTAATCGCGCCCCAGCACTAGTTGCACCAGAAGATATCTTGATTTATGACATGCAAGGTGAGTTAGCTATGCAAACAGATAAACGTTCTTACTTAGAGCGTTATATCCATAGTGAAATTTATCGTCAACGCCCTGATGTGATGTCCGTTGTGCACAGTCATTCAGCCAACATCATTCCATTTGGAGTAACTGATGTTGAGCTCAAGCCCATTTATCACATGAGTGGATTTTTAGGCGGCGGAATTGCGAGATTTGAGATACGAGATGCTGTCGGTGAGGATAATGATTTACTTATTCGAGACAGGAATCTTGGAGAGGCTTTGGCTACCTCTCTTGGGCGTAAAAACTTTGTTTTAATGCGTGGTCACGGGGCTACGATTGCTGCCCCAACGGTCGAAGTGGCTGTATTTAGATCTTACTATGCCGAATCCAATGCCAAATTGCAGCTCACAGCCATGTCATTTAATTCACCCATTACCTTCTTAAATGAAAAGGAAGCCCACAATGCAATGAATACCAATGAGGGTCAGATTAAGCGTGCTTGGGATTTATGGTGTCAACAAGAAGAAGGTTTAATTTAAAAAGGTTTTTCCATGAAAAAGATACTATCCATTATTGTTGGTTTGTTCCTCGTTTCTAACCTACAAGCACAGAGCAACTATCCCAATAAGCCCATTAAATTAATTGTTCCATATGCTACCGGCGGCGGATCAGATATATTGGCTCGACAAATTGGCGTAAGGTTACAAAATATTTGGGGGCAAGCAATTGTGGTGGATAACCGCCCAGGAGCCTCCGGTAATATTGGAAGTGAAGCAGTCGTTCGCTCACCGAATGATGGCTATACATTGTTATTACAAAATTCAACGATGGTTACTAGCGCTGCTTTGGCCGGCAAGTTAAATTATGATCCTGAAAAAGATCTTACCCCGATTATGTTGCTAGGGTTAACACCAATGTCTTTAGCGGCTGCAGAAAAAACCAAAATTAAGAATCTTAAAGATTTGGTTGAGTATTCTAAGAAAAATCCTACAGGGATCAATTATGGTTCATGTGGAGTAGGCACTCCGCAGCACTTTATGGTTGAAATCATTAAAGAGCAAACCGGTGTTAAGGCTTCCCATATTGGTTATAAGGGATGTGCTCCTGCTGTTACCGATGTAGTTGGTGGTCAAATAGAATTAGCGATCGTGAGCGCTAACTTAGTATCGCAATACGTCAAGATTGGGCGACTTAATTCTGTTGGCGTCACTACCGCTCATCGTTATGCTCTGATGCCAGAGAACCCAACTTTTAAAGAGCAGGGCATTAAAGATATGGATTTTGCTGTCTGGTATGCCTTGATGGGGCCAGCAAATATGCCTTCAGACATCGTTACTAAAATTCAAAATGAAGTAAATAAAGTTTTAGATGAGCCTGAAGTGAAACAAAATTTATCTAATGCTGGCGTTGAGTCTTACCGTGGAACCGGGGCAGATCTTGCTAAATTAATCCGTAACGATTTAGTTAGCTATGCAAAATTAGTCAAATCAGCCAATATTAAAGCTGATTAATTTAATGCCGAAATGATGTTTAAAACATTAATAATCGCTTGCATGATGCTTTGCACAGGCATGCATTCTGCGCAGGCACAACAGTATCCAGAAAAGCCGATACGTCTGGTATCTCCTATACCACCGGGCGGTGCTCCAGATCTAGTAGCAAGGTCTCTTGCGGCAACTTTAACAAAGCAATTGAGCCTCTCAGTTTTTGTCGAAAACAAAGTCGGTTCTAATGGCAATATTGCCGCAGACTATGTTTCGCATGCAGCGCCAGATGGTTACACACTACTGATTGGCATGGATAGCCTATTTGTGATTAATCCTTTTTTATATAAAAAAGTTCCAGATGCCAATAAAGAATTTAAGCCGGTGGTAACCTTAGCTGCAAATGAATTCGTTCTAGCGATTAACCCAAAAGTACCTGCAAACAACTTAAAAGAATTTGTTGAATATGTGAAAAAAACAAAACCAGCTCCTGCTTATGCATCAGGAGGAAATGGCAGTCAACATCATTTAACAATGGAAATGCTTAAAGCGCGTTCTGGGATCGATTTACTTCATATCCCGTTTAAGGGAGGAGTTGAAGCTACGACCGCCACGATGGGAGGCGATAGTGTCGCCATGTTTTCAGGAACATCTAATGCCGGCTTAATTAAATCAGGCAAGTTAAAAGCACTTGCAGTGTCTGGGGTGAAAAGATCAAAAGAAATGCCTGATATACCGACTATCGCTGAAACCTATCCAGGTTTTGATAATACGATTTGGATTGGTTTATTTGCGTCTAAAGATACGCCTGATGCGATTATTCAGAAACTTCGTACAGAAGTTAATAAAGCTCTTAAGGATCCTGCGATGGTAGATTCACTAAATAAAGCAGGGGGCATTGAACCACTCATTACGACTCCCGAGGAATTTGCCAACTTGATTAAAAAAGACCAAAACAAATACAGCACTATTATTCGTAGTTTAAATTTGCAGTTAGATTAATCAGTCAGGAGTTTTCATTGGCAAATTTACCATTATCAGTCGCCATCGGCGATTACGACCAACTGAGGGACTTTACGAACGGTAGGGTTCGTGCAGAGGGTATCGATATCCATGCGATGAATTTGCCAATTGAGGATAACTTTTTTCGATTTATTAAGTATCAGGAATTTGATGTATCAGAAGTATCTTTTGCCAAAGCACTTTCTCTAGTTTCCCAAGAGAATCCTTGGCTGGTGTTAATTCCAGTTTTTCCTTCACGGGCATTTCGACACTCATCCATTTACATTAGAAAAAACTCTGGAATTAAAACACCACAAGATCTTGCTGGAAAAAAAGTTGGTGTGCCTGAGTGGGCTCAGACCGCCTCAATATATTCAAGAGGTTTATTAGCGCATGAGTATGCGGTTGATTTAACCAGTATTGAATGGTTTCAGGCTGGAGTGAATGATCCAGGTCGAAAAGAAAAAGTGACATTACAGTTACCTCAAGGGATTCGTTACACTGCGAAGCCAGAAAACTCACTGTCGCAAATGCTTCTTGACGGACAAATTGACGCAGCTCTGAGTGCTCGACCACCCAATGCATTTTTACATCACAGTGATCAAGTTGAGAGGTTGCTGCCGAACTATCGTGAGCTAGAAATGGCGTATTGGGAAAAGACGAATATATTTCCGATCATGCATGTGATCGCAATTAAGCGATCAACTTACGAGAAAAATCCTTGGATTGCTGGGAACTTAATGAGTGCCTTTGAAGAGGCTAAAGAAAGATCTTTAGAGAGAGCTTCAGACATCACCGCTTCTTATTATCCAATTCCTTGGGTACCTGACTATACGCAAATATCAAAAAAGATCATGGGCGAGGATTATTGGCCTTATGGCATTGAGGGGAATAGAAGTACTTTAGAAGCTTTTACCCAATACGCTTATGAACAAGGCATTACAAAGCGACATCTGAAGCCAGAAGAAATCTTTGTCAAAGAAGTTCTTGAACGAGTGAAGGTTTAACCGGAAAAAGAGACTAGAATCCTAATCTTTTTTATAAATTTTAATTATCTGCAAAGCTCGTATCGTTTTGGAGTTATTTGATACAAAAAAGTGCATTTAAGCCACTTCTTCAGTCAGTGATCAAGTAAGCTATCTTAAAGTATTTATATTTCAATCAAAGCAAGGAAATCTATGAAAACAATCTCAGCTACTTATAAAAAAATAATTTGCAGTGCACTTGCCTCATTAGGAATTTTTTCAGTAGCTTTAACCCAAGCTCAAGATGTCAGTTCATACCCAAATAAGCCCATACGCTTAGTCGTAGGATTTTCTGCAGGCGGAATATCTGATGTGTTGGGAAGAGCACTAGCGGCCAAATTATCGAGTGTTACTGGTCAAGGTGTCATTGTAGAAAACAAACCTGGTGCAGGGACAACTATTGCAGCAGATTTTGTTTCGAAGTCTACACCCGATGGTTACACCCTTTTTTTACAGGATATGACTACGCATGCGATTAATGTTGGGTTATACAAAAACTTACCTTACGATCCAATCAAGGATTTTTCACCAATTACGCTAGTTGCTTCAACTCCCTTGATGTTGGTCGTAAACCCAAGCTTAAAAGTCAATTCGCTTAAAGAATTTATTCCGTATGCTAAATCAAAAGGTGATGCTTTAGCCTATGCATCCTCAGGTAATGGAACTATTCCACACTTGGCGGCTGAGACATTTAATAAGACCTTGGGGATAACTCCAGTTCATGTGCCATTTAAAGGAAGTTCACCAGCAACTCAAGCGGTTTTAGCCGGCGATGTTGGCTTTACATTCTCTACCATGCCCCCAGCACTTAGTTTGGTTCAAGGTAAAAAGTTAATTGCACTCGGCGTTACTACCAAAAAAAGAGTCGGTGCCGCACCAGATGTGCCAACGATTGGCGAGGCTGGAATCCCAGGCTACGAGTTCGTTCTTAATAGTGGGATTTTAGGACCAAAAGGTATGACACCTGATTTAGTCAAAAAAATTAATCAACTGTTTACAGATGTTGTCAACAGTCCGGATATGCGTCAAGTGTATGCATCGATTGGAGCCGATCCTATTATCAATACACCAGCTGAGTTCACAACTCAAATGAATCAAGATGTGACTAAAATGGTACAGGCAGTGAAAGTGGCAGGCGCACACATCGATTAATAGACTGAGAACATCAATGACTAATTTATTACCTAAACATCAACGTTATGAATATATTCCTCTTCCAGAACGCAAAGACTACAGTTGGCCGGAGGGCAAACGTTTAGCGTTTGTAATGACGACTAATGTTGAATGTTTTGCGTTTGGTGCGGGTATGGGTCATGATCCAGCAAAAACGGGTGAGCCACAAACCCATCGAAACTATGCTTGGAGAGATTATGGCAATCGCATTGGAATTTGGCGTTTCTTTGAGCTCTTTGAAGAGCTTAAGATTCCAGCCGGCCATAATGTGAATAGCTTGCTATATGAATATGCCCCTCAAGTGATGGATGCCATCAGAAAGCGTGGCGATGAATTTGTGGCGCACGGCAGAACCAATGCTGAAAACTTGCGAGGTATGTGGGAAGCCGATGAAAAAAGGCTTATCCACGAAGTTGTGGATACCTTTGTGAAACATGAGGGAACACCTCCAATGGGTTGGATGGGAGCAGGTGCTTACGAGACATCTCATACACCAGATTTGCTAAAAGAAGCAGGCTTTAAGTATTTAATGGATTGGCCGATGGATGATCAGCCGATCTGGATGAAGACCAGAAGTGGCCCAATCTTATCCATACCTTACCCCGTGGAATTAAATGACTCGCAAGTCATTATTCATCGGAAGCAAGATGGTAAAGATTTTTGTGACATGATTGTTGATCAGTTTGATGAAATGATTGAACAGTCAGAGCGTCATCCGTTAGTCATGAATGTCTCGATTCATCCATATGTTTTTGGTCAGCCTTTTAGATTACGCAATCTTAGGTTAGCATTAAAACATTGCTTAGAGCACCCCCACGCTGATCGAGTTTGGAAGGCAAGACCTATGGACGTAGCAAATTATTGTTTGACTCTTCCCCCTGGAATTATTCCGGGAAGTTAAAAAGTTTTGAAATAGTTAGACTTAAAATAAGCTATCACGAGACCCAAGCCCCAAAGCGATAGAAAAACTTTGGGGTTTTTCTATTCTTTTAAAAAATCTAAAACCACAAACTCATTAAGCTTGCATCAAGTGATAATCAATATTATTTAAAATATTAAAAAGGATAAGATTAAATGGAAAAAATACGACTTTGGGATTTACCTACTCGACTGTTTCACTGGTTTTTTGCGGCAGCTATATTGGGTGCTATTGTTACTGATTTATTAGATCAAATCACATGGCATAGTTATTGTGGATATATAGCATTAGTCTTGGTTGTCTTTAGAATCATTTGGGGATTTATTGGACCCCATCATGCACGCTTTTCGTCATTCGTGCCCTCATTGTCAACCCTCAAAGCATTTTTTAAAGATCAAAGAGAAAGCGTATTAGGCCATAACCCCTTGGGGGCATTGTCGGTTATAGCAATGTTACTGATTGTTTTAGTGCAGGCTATTTCAGGACTATTTACCGATGATGAGATCAGCTTTCAGGGGCCGTTGTCCAAGTTTTTATCAGAGGATATGGTGAAATTTATGAATCAGATCCATGGAGCCAATTATCTATTGGTGTATAGCATTGTTGCATTGCATCTCATTGCTATTTTTTATTATCAAAAGATCAAGAAAAATAATCTCATTAGACCAATGATCTATGGTGATAAAGAAATTGATCTAAAAAAACAGCCAGTAGATCAAATCAAAGTATCCAAAGATGATGTCAAGATTCGAGTACTGGCAGGGGTATTGCTGATGCTACTAATCGTACTATTTAGCTATGTTGTACTTGCCTAATTATTTCTTTTTAAAGTCGTCATGACAGTTTTTACAAGCGGCACCAACATTGGCTGTCGCTTTTTTTACGGCTTCTAAATCACCTGAATTAGCTGCGCTCGACAAACTTGCGGTTGCAGCAATCAGTCTTTCTTGAGCAGATTTGAACTTAGACGCTTCTGACCAAATTGCAGGCAGTGCATCGCCACCCTCTGTGCCTGCACCAAACGCTTGCCATGGCAAGCTAGCCATCGTATTTACAATATAAGCATTTCTAATAACTTCATCTTTGTTAAATGGAACTTCGCCTTTAGCAACGGCCCCCAAACGGGCATTATGAGTGCCCATGACAGTAAACACTGATTTACGATATTTAATCGCAGCATCAGGTTTTGCAAATTGGGCAAGTGCTGTTCCAGCAATCACGGATGTAACAATAGCTACTAATGCAATTTTGTAAGTATTTTTCATAACATTTCCAAGGTATGAGTTAATTAAAGGAGTTTGAATTCAAGATATTAACAGTTTAAGATGAAATGATCTTGTTCATGATTTAGTTGACAGTTTTTCATCCGCCAACCTCTTTTGCCATTTACGCTTCCATAGATCCCATGAACGGTAGTACTCTTGCCATGAAACGTTAGCAGCAACTTCGGAGTCATCCATATAGACAACTTCCATGGGATTGCCCGACATCATCATAGCTTGATATTGCATTTTGGCATTTTGATCTAAATAAATCGTTCTACCAACAGCTACTTGAATTTTGTGGCCTACAACAACCGAGCCGTGTCCGCGCATCAGGGCTGCAGGATGAGGGCCTAACTTATCAGCCAAGGACTTACCTAAAAAACTATTTCTCACTAGCATATCGGTACCCATTTGCGCTTCACGAATATCCCAATTCGGAACACCAAGACCAATAAAAGCTGACATATGAAAGATTGGGCGCAGCTCACATGTCGTACAACTAAATGGAACTACAGAGTGGGAATGGTTATGCACAATAGACATCACATCAGGCCTAGCTTTGTAAATTTCGCTATGGATGAAACGTTCGTTGTAGCTTTTAGGACTGTTTGGTTTTACTGGATTACTTTCCAAATCCATTTCTAAAATATCATTTTCTGTAATGAATTCTGGAGCAAGATCTCTGGAAATAAAATATGTATTGGGGTTGTCGGGATTTCTGGCGCTAACATGGCCATAGGCATCGATCACACCGTGCTCCACGCAAACGCGAGAAGCTATGACTAAATCTTCAATAATGCTCATTTTCTATCCTTTATTCAGCTTGAATATTGCCTTTTTTAACTACAGTTTTCCACTTAGGGATTTCATTTTGCAAAAGGGATTTCATTTTGGTGGAATCCCCTCCTACAGTAACGAGACCTTGTTTATCCATTAATTCTTGAATTTCAGCTGTTTGCAATATTAGATTCATATCAGCATTTACTTTGGTAACAATCGCTGGAGATAGTTTTGCTGGAGCCAAGACCCCATACCAAGTATCGACCACTTCATTAACGCCCTGTTGTTTAAGTGTTGGGATATTAGGAAACGACTTAGAACGATCCTCACTCAGAACCGCAAGCATTCGCAATTGACCACTTTGTAAATAAGTGCTGGCTGCCTGTAAAGATACGATACCTGCTTGCACATGTGCACCAATAATGTCAGTAATTGCCCCTGAGATACCTTTATAGGGTACATGAAGGATTTCCATTCCAGTTCTTTGCTTCAAAAGTTCCATTGCCAAATGTTGCGTTGTACCAGTACCCGGAGAAGCATAGCTATAAGCATTTGGATGAGATTTCACATAAGCTTCAAATTCGGAATATTTTTGAAAAGGTAAATTCGGATTGATGACTAACCCCATGGCACTATTACTTAATAAAATAACTGGCGTAAAGCTATTCATGGGGTCATAAGGAATTTTTGTTTTGATGGCAGGCACCGATGCGTGCGATGTGGCTGTAAACAAAAAGGTATAACCGTCACCAGCAGCTTTAGAGGCAAAATCAGTACCGATTATACCCGCCGCACCAGGACGATTATCGACAATGACGGGAACTCCCCATTTGATAGAGAGTTTATTGCCCATATTCCTCGCTAATAAATCAGCGGTGCTTCCAGTTGTGTAGGGCACAATAAAAGTAACTGGCTTATTTGGATAGTTATTTTGCGCATAAGAGAGCGCAGAAAATAATGTGAAGCTGATCAATAAAAGGAATTGACGGTAAAACAATTTACATCTACTTTGCCTACAGTAAGTCATGAATGTTGTTTCTCGCAGTTTAATTTGTACTAGATTATTTCTTTATTTATATAATGGAAGTATAAATTGAAAAAACATTACAGTAGTGCAAGATTCATATTCATTAAAAGCATTTAAAAAATAAGGTAAAAAAATGAGGCTAGTGCGATTTAACGAAGGTCAGATTGGTATCGTGGTTGGTGACGATGTCATTGACGTCAATGACTTGGTATCTCATGATTTAAAAGCATGGCCACTCGTTGCGATGAATCGCCTCATTGCTAATTTTTCTAGTTATTTACCGTTATTAGAAAAAGCCTTGGATCGTCCACGGATTCCTTTAGGCCATGTGAAATTATTAACCCCCATACCTGCTAGTTCAAAGGTAATTGCTTACCCTATTAATTACCATGACCATGCTGCAGAGATGGGGCGTGAGGTTAAAGCAAATAATTTGGGCTTCTTTTTAAAGCCATCATCGTCTCTCAGTGGCGCAGGTGATGCGATCGTATTACCTGATTTACCAGATCGCCGCATTGACCATGAGTGTGAACTTGCAATTATTATTGGCAAACGTGGCAGGGATATTCCAAGGGAAAATTGGCAGGAGTATGTCTTTGGATACTCTTGTCTTATGGATATTGTGGTCCGAGGCAAAGAGGAGCGAGTGGCAAGAAAAGCTTATGACACATTTTGCCCTATAGGGCCGTGGATTATGACTGCAGATGAATTAGGTGATCCAACTCAGTTGCAAGGCCGTTTATGGGTGAATGGTGAATTACGGCAGGACGCAAATACGAGAGATTTAATTGTTGATATCCCGGGCATGATTGAAATTGCCTCGCATATTATGACGCTTGAGCCTGGAGATATTATTGCTGCAGGAACACCTGCTGGAGTTGGGCCAATTAAAGGTGGTGATCAGGTCAAAATTGAATTTGAGCGAATTGGTTCTATGACTGTATCCGTGGCTCAAAGTCAGGGTGGTAAAGCTTCCATCTTCGCACCTCCTACTGCTTGAGTATTGGATGAATTGTCCATGAATCCAGATCAGTTAGCTAAGCTTCAAGCGTTTAAGGAACAGGTTCATCCCATGAATCTATTGCCTCTTTGGGAAAGAAAAGTCAAATTAGTCCCTGGTTCAGACGGGGTACCTGGGCATTGGCCCTACCAAATCGTCAAACCTTTATTAGAGGAAGCTACGCAACTGATTGAAAAAAAAGATGCTGATCGGCGAGTTTTGGTGATGGAAAATCCTGCACTTCGCGGCAGTTCTTTTATTGCGCAATCTTTATTTGCTGGACAACAAATTATTCTGCCGGGAGAGATTGCACCCTCACACCGGCATACGCCGAATGCCTTTCGATTTATTGTCGAGGGAGAGGGAGCATACACCAGTATTGATGGTGTAAAGATGATGATGCGCCCTGGAGATTTTATTGTTACACCCAACTGGACATGGCACGATCATGGCAATTTAGGCAATGAAGCCGTCGTTTGGATGGATGGTTTGGATACCCCATTTACGAGTTTATTTGGCGCACATTTTCGGGAAAATTATCCACAAGATACCTACCCTGTTTCGCACATTAGTCGTGAGCCAGATGAAGCCTCTAAAAGTTATTTGTTCCCATTTAAAGATATGGCAAAGAATTTACACGATTTGGTGGGCTCGACTCCCGATCGTACCCATGCTTATAAATTAAGATATACCGATCCTGTTACACAAAAAGATCCTTTACCAACGGTATCTGCTTTTATGCAATTGATTCCCAAAGGATTTGTTGGCCAACCTTATAGAACGACTGAAAACACGGTTTTAAACGTTTTTCAAGGGGAGTGCATATTAGAGCTTGGTGGGCAACGATACCAATTGCGAACACATGACGTATTTGTGGTGCCCTCTTGGGAAACATTTCGTCTAGAGTCTTCAGAAAATACCTATGTATTTAGTTTTACAGATCAAGCCGCACAACAAGCCCTTGGATTTTGGCGAGAAGAATTTCTTGCATCAAAGTAATTAACTACTCATTGAAACATCCCCGTTTTTAGATTAACCTAGTAGAAATATTAAAAATAAGGGAGACAATATGCGCCAAGGGTTAAGACTCATTTGTGGTTTATTCAGCCTGTCATTTGCTTTTAGTACTTTGCATGTACAGGCAGCAGACAATACGTACCCGAACCGTCCGATTAAAGTCATTGTGCCTTTTCCGCCAGGTGGCCCCACAGATAATTATGCTAGATTGATTGCTAGCAAAATGCAGGAAGATTTTAAACAACCGGTCATTGTCGAGAATCGTGCAGGTGGGACGGGAGCACCTGGAACCTTAGCCGTCATGAATGCCCCAGCGGATGGCTATACATTATTATTTACTTCCAATAGTGCCCATTTAATTGGGCCATTATTAAAAAGCCCAGTTCCCTATGACTCGGTGAAGGACTTTACACCCTTATCGATGGCCATTAAATACCCAATGTACTTGTTGGTGAATCCCGGATTGCCTGCAAAAACTATTCCAGAATTTATTCAATATGCAAAGAATAAATCAAATCAACTCAATTATTCTAGCGTGGGTATTGGGAGTGGTGGTCACTTAGCTTGTGAGCTCTTTAATATCGCTGCTGGAACTAATGTCGTGCATGTGCCTTATAAAGGAGCTGCTCCCGCTCAAGCTGCACTGATTGGCGGCGAAACACAGATGTTCTGCGATAGTGTCGGCAACTCTCAGGGCATGGTGAATGCTGGAAAAATGCGTGGCTTAGCACTCTTTGCAGACAAAAGATCCAACGTAGTTCCTGATGTTCCAACGATGGGTGAAATGGGCTTATCAGGACTTGCCGCATATATTTGGTTAGGAATGCTTGCGCCACCAAACTTGCCAAGTGATATCCAAAGTAAATTAACTACTGAGCTCGTCAAAATTATGTCTATGCCAGAAGTTTCGGCATTTGCTCTTAAGGGTGGTAATGATATTGTTGCTAATACGTCCGCTCAGTTTGGCCAAATGATGCGAGAAGAAAAAGAGATTTGGTTAAAAGTGATTCGAGAGAAAAATATTAAAGCAGAATAAAATTCTCAGTAATTACAATCATTTAAATAGCAACTTAATTATAAAAATAATGACAACAATACACGGTGGAAAAATATTAGCGAATTCCTTGGTACGTCAAAATGTGGAGTATGCATTTGGAGTTCCTGGTGAAAGTTATTTGGCTTTATTGGATGGCTTGCTAGAACATGAACACACTCTGCAGTTTATTACCTGTCGCCAAGAAGGTGGCGCTGCCTATATGGCCGAGGCCTATGCTAAGTTAACCAATAAAGTTGGTGTCTTAATGGTCACGCGTGGACCAGGTGCATCCAATGCCATGGTAGGGCTGCATACCGCCTATCAAGACAGCACACCGATGGTGGTATTGGTAGGTCAAGTAGGTACAGATATGGCAGAGCGAGAAGCATTTCAAGAAGTCGATTTAAGAAAAATGTTTTCTGAATGTGCTAAATGGGTTGGCAGTATTGATCGCGTTGATCGCATCGATGAGTATGTGTCTAGAGCATTTCATATTGCGCAGGCAGGACGTAAAGGCCCCGTTGTTCTTGCTCTTCCAGAAGATATTTTATTTGCTCAAGGATTGGATAAGCCTACGCTACCGTCACATATTGTGCAACCAGGTTTAAATCCATTGGTGTTTGCACAAGCAATGAGTGCTTTTGATGAAGCGATTCAGCCAATGATTATGATTGGCGGCAGCTCATGGGACGCAAACACATGCCAACAACTGCAACAATGGGCAGAGCAAAACCATGTGCCAGTAGTCACTTCATTTAGGTATCAAGATTTAATCGATAATCGAAGTACTGCCTATGCGGGATTTTTAGGCTTGGGGGCTAATCAAAAATTAATTGATCGTTGTAAGCAAGCAGATGTTGTGATGGTCATTGGCGATCGATTAGGTGAGATCACCACGATGGGCTATACCCTATTTGATGTCCCACATCCAAAACAAACTTTAATTCATGTTCATCCTGGTGCTGAAGAACTGGGAAAAGTTTTCCGGCCGAGTTATGCCCTTAACTGCTCTCCCAAGTTATTTGTTGAAGCCCTGATACACAGTACTCATCATCTCAAAGCTGACAAGCTGCATGATCAACAAGCTAGACAAGATCAAGTTGATTTTATGCAACCCATACCAATTATCGGCGATATTCAACTGGCAAACATCTTTGCGGAATTACCAAAGTACATACCTAAAGATGCTATTTTGACCAATGGCGCTGGTAATTTTTCTACTTGGTTACATCGGTTTTATCCTTACGGCGGATTTCGTACTCAACTAGCGCCAGCAAATGGTTCAATGGGGTATGGCTTACCTGCAGCCATTGCGGCAAAGTTAATATATCCTGAAAGAGTCGTGATTGGCGTGACAGGTGACGGCGATTTCATGATGAATTGCCAAGAGTTAGCCACAGCAATGAAGTATGAGGTCAAGCCTATCATATTAATATTGAACAACGGCATGTATGGCACGATCAGAATGCATCAAGAGCGCGAATTTAAATCACGTGTATCGGGAACCTATCTCACCAATCCAGATTTTGTGATGCTTGCCAATAGCTTTGGTATACCAGGTTATCTTGTTCAGACAACCGATACATTTTTTGAAGCTTTACAAGAAGCAATTAAAAATGGCCTTGGTGCTGTTATTGAGTTGGTGACAGAGCCAGAGGCGATTACTCCAACCAAAAAACTTTCAGAGCTTTCCTAGTCTAATCGACTTTAGCCCCTGAGTCTTTTACCACTTTGGTCCATTTTGCGATTTCTTTTTTAATGTACTCGCCAAATTGTTCATTGGAATTTCCAACAGGCTCAGCACCCAGGGCTGAAAGCTGTTCTTTGACAGCAGGACTTCTGACAGCCTTGATGACGGTATCACTGATTTTGGCAGCGATATCAGAAGGTGTTTTTGCTGGAATGACAATACCAAACCAAGAGGTGGCTTCATAGCCGGGCAAGTCAGCTGCTTCTGCAATAGTGGGTAGGTCTGGAAATAGTGGAGAGCGTTTTGCGCTGGTTACTGCGAGTGCTTTTAACTTGCCAGTACGAATAAAATTAATACTAGAAGGTAAATTGTCGAACATGATGTCCGTGTTACCTGCAATTAAATCGACTAATGCCGGTGGGCTACCTTTATAAGGAAGATGAACCATATAGGTTTTAGTCATCGACTTAAACAACTCGCCAGCCATATGGATGGATGTGCCGCTGCCGCTAGAAGCCATATTGATTTTTCCAGGATTTGCTTTAGCGTAGGCAATCAAATCTTTCACTGTATTAATTTTATTTTTCTCAGCAAAGGCAATATTAAGAACGAGAACATTGGGTAATTCAGCGACCAGAGTCACTGGTAAAAAGTCCTTCACCGGATCAAACGGTAATTTGTTAGTACCTTGTGTATACAGAGGTTGATTGATGCCATGCGTTCCAACGGAAGCCATTAGCCAAGTATATCCATCTGGATTAGATTTTGCGACAAAGTCTGCGCCGATATTGGCCCCTGCACCAGGCTTGTTTTCGATAATGACATTCCATCCAGTACTTTTGGCAATTTCTGCGGCAACGGGTCTAGCGATATTATCAGTAGCTCCGCCAGCTGGAAATGGCACAATATATCTAATGGGATGGTTAGGGAAATTTTGCGCAAAGGAGAAACTTGCCAAACTTAAACTCCATAAGCAAGCAATTAAAACTAACCATATTTTTAAAATTTTCATCATGTCTCCATTCTTGGGATGAAATTTAGTTTACGTGAAATTTTGTAGAGATACAAAACAATCTTGTCAAAAGCAAAGGGGATTTCGGGTAATCCCGTATATTTTTCTCAAGACCTGTTACTAAGCAAGCTTACCCATGAGCCATTGACTAATTAACGTTGCGACAGTATCTTCTCGGCCATTGTAAAAATGGTCACAGTTTTCAATAATGTTAATCTCACAATTTCCAGGACTTGCAACTTGGTACTCTTCTGCGGGATAACGATGTTGATCTTCTTGATCGCCTCGAATCGCCAAAACCGGACAAGTTATTTGCGGTGCAAGATCGATAGTATTCGGAATAGATACGAGACGATCAAGATAGCTTTCGGCACTAATGAGGTACCACCATCCTGGTAGATTCATTAATTCACGCCCCTTGCCCTGGGCAACAAGTTCTTTTGCTTTTGCAGTAATCTGCTCAGCTTGATTCATCGCAAAGAGTTTTTCAGATCCTGCTTTAAGATCCTGACCAATCCCACCGCGGGGAGCAGACATCAAAACAATTGCCGGCGTATTGGGATACTTGGCCGCATGAGCTACAGCGAGCATACCGCCATTGCTATGACCGATCAAAATTGGTTGTTCAAAACCTTTTTTATACAAAAATTGTCGTGCAAAATCATTATCCGCAAAGGATTCAGCTATCGTTTGAAAAGCCCCACCAACTGGATCGCGACTTGCACGCGTTGATAATATATCGTGTCCACGTCGATTAAAAGCGAAGAATGCAAAACCTGCCTCTGCTAGGTAGGGAGCAAGAAATTTTGCTCCCCCTGTATAGAAATTCATCGTATTGCCATGAAAATATAAAGCAGCACCTTTGATTTTTCTCTCTGGTTCATAATACAAACCTTCCATAGGAATCGTGTCAGTTTCTAAGGTGATTAATTCAGTTCTCATACCTTCTCCTAAAATCCAGCAGCAAGACCATCGCGGCGTGAGTCACTCGCAGCAACATAACCATCATTTAAATCATCAGATTGACGCCAAATAAATTGACCAGATCCAAAATCCATATAAGGATCTTCAATACTTTTAAGTTCATGACCCAAAGCCTTGAGACCTGCAACAGTATCTAGTTTCAAGTTAGATTCTACGTCAAGGGTAAAGTCGCGATTGACCTTCCAGCGGGGTGCATCACATGCACTTTGTGGTTGTTGTTGGTAACTTAACAAACGAACTACCGTTTGTAAATGTCCTTGGGGTTGCATATCACCGCCCATGACACCAAAGCTCATTTGTGGGAAGGTTTTACCATTCACCTGTTTCGTCATGAATGCCGGGATGATCGTATGGAAAGGACGCTTACCACCCGCTACGATATTGTCTGACTGACGATCAAGTGAGAACCCAACTCCGCGATTTTGCATACTAATACCAAACTCTGGAACAATGACACCAGAACCAAAGCCCATGTAATTACTTTGAATAAATGAAACCATCATGCCTGAACTATCTGCAGTGGTGAGATACACCGTGCCACCTGATGGCGGTAAACCAAATTTGAAATGAGTTGCTTGATCCAGTTTAATTAATTTGGCACGTTCTTTTAAATAACCCTGATCTAACATCTCACTAGGTTTGATACCCATACTTTTTGGGTCAGCAACATATTGATAGACATCTGCAAAAGCAAGTTTCATTGCCTCAATTTGCAGATGTTGGCTAAGAACACCATCAACGGGATAATCCTCAAGATTGAGATTTTCTAAAATACCTAAAGCAATGAGTGCACCAATTCCTTGCCCATTAGGAGGTATTTCATGGATATCATAACCACGATAATTCGTTGAAATCAGATCAACCCAATCAGGACGATAGTTTTTAAGATCATTCAGAGACATGGATCCACCATGTGCTTTGGAGTGATTCACTATGGCATGCGCAATTTCCCCTTCGTAATAATCTTGGACACCAAACTGACAAATTCGTTCAAAAGCTTTAGCTATATTGAGAGCGGTAAAGCGTTCACCAATATGGGGTGCGCGACCTTTAGGCATAAACATTTCTTTAAAGCCAGGTTGATTCTCAAGATCAGGAATACCTGCAGCCCATTTATGAGCAACAATTGGCGCGATTGCATGACCACGGTTTGCAATATCGATGGCTGGAGCTAAGATGTCTGAGAAACTTAATCGCCCTAATTTTTCATGTAGAGCTCCCCAACCAGCGATTGCTCCTGGAACGGTGACTGTATCCCAGCCGCGCATAGGCCGGTTTGCTAAGCCACTTGTTCCGATACCGTATTTATTTTCATAATACTCTGGACTCCAAGCGCTTGGCGCTGTGCCAGAAGCGTTGAGGCCATGGAGTTTTTCTCCATCCCAAATAATGGCAAACATATCACTCCCTAAGCCATTTGACACAGGCTCTACAACCATCAAAACCGCAGCAGTAGCAATTGCTGCATCGACAGCATTACCTCCTTGTTGGAGAATTCGAAGGCCGGCTTGAGAGGCAAGAGGATGTGAAGTAGATGCAATATTTCTAGCAAACACCGGAATGCGGGCTGTCGGGTATGGATTATTCCAATGGAAGTTCATGAAAATCTTTCTTGTGGGGTGTTAATCGGCTACGATATTTTGATCTTTAATAATTTTAGACCACTGAGCTCGGTCGCTGAGCATGATGGTTTCAAAGTTCTTTGGATTTCCACCACCAACATCTGCACCAAAATTAGCAAATTCTTGAATTACTTCTTTCGATTTCAGTGCTTTATTTATTTCCGCGTTGAGTTTGAGTAGTATTTCTGGCGGAAGATTTTTTGGGCCGTCGATGCCCCAAATAACTTCAGATGTAAAGTTTCCGAGACCGTAGGGGCCACCAATTTCAATCAACGTAGGCACGTCAGGAATTAAAGGTAAGCGTTTTTTGCTTGCCACTGCCAAAATAGTCAGTTTGCCATCTTTCACATGAGGAAGTCCCGACACAATATTGTCAAACAACACATGAATTTTTCCAGAAATCAAATCAGGCATGGATAGGCTAGACCCTTTGTATGGAATATGTTGCATTTGTATCCCCGTTGCGACTTTAAAAGATTCACCTGTTAAATGCATGATGGTTCCAGTACCTGCAGAGGAGTAATTTAAAGTTGTTGGATTTGCTTTAGCAAATTGAATAAATTCTTTTAAATTAGTAACAGGGATTTGTTTGGTAACCAAAAATATATGGGGTGCAGATGCCACATGAATAATGGGTGTAAAGTCCTTATCATAGTCAAAAGGTGCTTTTTTATTTAGGGCGGCGCTAATGGAGTGAATACTTGAGCTGGTCATCAGAATCGTATAGCCATCCGGATTGGCTTTAGCAACGATATCACTACCGATGAGTCCGCCGGCTCCTGGACGATTATCAACAATGACGGTTTGCCCGAGTTGCTTGGATAACTGATTAGCCACGGCTCTTGAGATTGAGTCTGTAGAGCCCCCAGCGGGGAACGGCGTTATCATCGTAATCGATTTATTGGGGTAGGAAGATTGGGCAGATGAATCTTGATAAAGCGAGAAAAAAAATAATAAGCCAATCGTCAAGTTAAACCAGGTAGATTTTTGGGGCATCAATATCTCCAATCAAAAAATGTATTTTTATTCTACTCTTGAATATGGAGCATCTTCGAATCGAATAAAGAAACAATCGTTCAAGAGTCGTTATACTTTTAATATATTAAAGGAGATAATCATGCAAAGACGACAATTTATCAATACCATTGCTGGAGGTGTGTTGATATCGACATTTCAACGAGCAGCAGTGGCTAACACCAATACAGTCAAAGTCATTGTATTTCCAGGCGCACAAAATTTATCGATGTGGGTAGCTCTTGAAAAAGGATTCTTCAAATCCAAAGGATTAGATATACAACTAACCTATACGATGAATTCAACCGAATTAAGAGATGGTTTAGCGAATGGTAAATTTGATATTGCGCATTCTGCCGTCGATAATTCCGTTGCGATTGTTGACTACAAAGAACAGGAGTCTGTCATTTTGATGGGTGGTGACTCAAGCTTAAATGAACTCTTTTATCAGCCTGAATTAAAAACTTTACAAGATATTCGTGGCAAAGTATTAGTAGTTGATGCACCTAATACTGCATATGCATTACAGGTTAAAAAAGCTTTAGCACTTGCCGGCATTCCTGATACAGAATACAAATTAAATCCTGTGGGACGCACTGCCCTCAGATTAGAGGCAATGAAAAATAATAAAGAAAATGCAGCAGCGCCCTTAAATCCACCATTTTCAATTCAAGCCAAACAAGCAGGTTTAAAAAGTATGGGAAGATTGGTTGATTTAGTGGGGGCCTATCAAGGGCAAGGAATGTTTGCTATGCGCCCTTGGATTAATCAGCATGCTGAAGTGATCGAACGTTATATTGCCGCTTGGATCTTAGCGGTACGTTGGTCATTAAATCCAGCAAATAAAAATGAAGCCATCGAAATCCTCGCGAAAAATTTGAAGCTTGACTCAGCGATTATTGATCAGTCCTATCAGTTGTTAGTTACCCCAGGATTTGGATTAGATAAAGATGCCCAATTTTCACAAAAGGGATTTGATAATTTACTATCTATCCGGACTGATTTTGGTAAGGGGCGACCCTTGGATGAAAAAAAACTCGTAGACTTAAGATACTATGAGCGTGCATTAAAGTCGCTGTAACTCAAAATAATGATGTATTCGGAAGAGTTTTGTAATCAGCAATACAACCCTCGTATGAGTGTAAAAAACCACCTTGAAATCATGCAAGGTTGGCAACGAAATTCAGAATATGCGCGTGCGACTTGGGAGTGTTATTTAGATGTGGTTTATGGGGCAGATCAAGATGAGAAGCTTGATGTGTTTATTGCGTCGCAACCATCTGCGCCATGCTTAATTTTTATTCATGGTGGGTATTGGCGTGGTTCTGACAAGTCAGAATTCTCATTCATTGCTAAAGCATTTGCGAAGGCAGGTGCGACCGTCTTTCTTCTTAATTATGGATTAGCGCCTAGAGTGACGTTGGAGACGATTGTTTCTCAAGTTCAAAGAGGAGTGCAGTGGGTTTATGATAATGCGCAACAATATGGCGGCAACGCAGAGCAACTATTTCTGACAGGACACTCTGCTGGAGGACACCTTACTGCAATGATGATGACAAAGTCTGGGGCAAATCAGCAGGACTTTATGATTAAAGGAGCTATCACTCTCAGTGGTTTATTTGATCTGGAGCCATTAGTTCACGCAAGTTTTTTGAACACGGTTTTGCAATTAGATATCCCAAGAGCACAGCAACTCAGTCCCATTCAATTCAGGCCAATAAACAATATTCCGTTTTGGACCTGTGTTGGGGCAGATGAATCAGCGGAGTTTCATCGACAGAATGAGCTGATTGCAAAAGCATGGCCTGAGAATTTTCAAGGCGACATCAGCATGCCTGGTTGTAATCATTTCGATTTAATGGATGCATTCGCTCAGACAGAGTCACCACTTTATCAAGCTGTTTTGAAGATGCTTAAAATTTAGGCATTACTCTTTTTCGATACCCGCTTTTCTCATGACATCGCCAATAATTGGCGACTCTGCGCGAGATTTTTCAAAAATCACATCTGGTTTGCTATATAAGGGTGTGACACCCAGTTTTTCAAAAGAATCTTTTATTTCTGCAGTAATCATAATTTTCGAAAGTTCAAGATTAATACGCTCAACAATTGGATTTGGCAGCCCTTTAGGCCCAACGATAGACCACCAAACGCTTGCTTCGAAGCCAGGGTATCCTTGTTCTGCCATCGTTGGAACATCGGGAAGGGTGCTCGATCTTTGTAAGGAAGTAACAGCTAGAGCCCTTAATTTATTGCTTTTGATAAAGGGCACTGCTGGTGCCATATCAGAAAAAACCATTTGAATCTGACCTGCAACTGCATCCGCAACTGCAACTCCAGTACCTTTATAGGGTATATGAACAATATCAACATTGGTTGCATTTTTATACATCTCCCCACTAATATGAGACTGAATACCCTTACCACCAGAGCCAAAATTATATTTACCAGGATTAGCTCGAACAAGTGCGGTAAGTTCACTAAGATTTTTAGCAGGAACATTCGGATTAACAACTAGGACTTGACCAGCAATAGCGACCATGGAAATAGGTGTGAAATCTTTATACCAGTCGAATGGCATTTGTTTATACAAAAAAGGATTATTGACAACGGTACTACTGTTCGAAAGAAGAAGCGTGTAACCATCTGGACTTGCCTTAGCGGCCAGATCATGCCCTATATTTCCTGATGCCCCTGGTCTATTTTCGAGGATGACTGGCTGACCAAGCCCTTCACTTAATTTTTGTGCTATGAGCCGACCTAGTACATCACTTGTTCCCCCTGGAGGAAATGGCGCGATGAATTTAATTGGTCTTGAAGGATAACTTTGGCCAAAAGTAGATTGAACCAAAGACATAAGTAAAAAAACAAAGGTGTAAATAAATGCACGGTAATAGATGCGACATGACATAACGAAGTCTCCAAAGTATATTTCTTATAGTTATCTTCCTAAAAGGTATCCATGCCAATTGGTATTTATGCTGATTTAAGGGGAAAAGGAATAAAAATTCCTTTAAAAAGATAGGGTTTGTAATCTACTGCAATCAGCGTAAATTCCCTCACTTTAAGTATGTCAAAGTAGTCAGCATATTCATTATTACCATCGGGCAATGGCGAATATATTGATCGAAAACCAAAAGGTATTTAAATCAGATTTGCCAGTTGCAATGTTCGTTTAGCTAAAAGAACAACTGGTCGATCAATCATTTTTCCATCGAGCTGAACAGCCGCTCCTTGAGAGATAGAGTCTGCCTCGACCACGCGTTTGGCATATTCAATTTCTTTTTCAGTGGGGGTAAAGCAAGTCATAACGACATCTACCTGTTTCGGGTGAATACATAACTTAGCCCCGAAGCCTAATCTTTTAGCGCGTTGCGTATCTTTTGCAAGAAGTTCAGCGTCATGAATGTCTGTACTTACCCCATCAATTGGCGGTGCAATCCCTGCAAGACGAGAAGCTAAGTTAATGGCAAACTTGACTGGCAGAAGTTCTGTTTCATTTTCATCGCATCGAATACCAAGATCCGCCTGAGTATCGATGTTTCCGAGCGCAAGTCTTAAGACGAGAGGGTGGGTAGCAATTTCTTTAACAGAATCGATACCACGCGCAGATTCGATGATGGGAATGATATTATTAAGTAAGGGGACTTGACGAGCAAATTGCGTTAATTGCCCCAGTGATTCGACTTTAGGGACAACAACATTGATTGGACCTTCTAGTAAATTTAAAAATGTAAAATCATCATTCGAAAAGTCAGAGTCGATCGGGTTGATACGAATTAGAACACGTTGACGATTTGCGATTGAGCAGCTTTGCCAAAAATTTTGAATATGTTCACGAGCTTGGCTTTTTTGCTCTGGCGGAACTGCATCTTCTAAATCAATAATGATGGCTTTTGAAGAGCTAGCTAAAGCCTTATTGAAAAACTCTGGGCGATGTCCTGGTGAGAATAAAAAAGTTTGCGCTAATGCCAAATGGGAAGTTAATTTATCCATGGACTAAATTGCCTTTATATCTTTCAATTCTTGAATACTCTTGGAGTCTATACCAAGTTCAGTTAAGATTTTTTCAGAGTGCTCACCCACAGCAGGAACTGCATCCATGCGGTAGGAGTATTGATTATTGACTCCTGGAGGAAGTAAGGCTGGAACCTGACCTACTGGTGAATCAATCTGAGCCCAACGATTTCTGGATGCAAGTTGTGGGTGATGCCAAAGGCCTCGCATATCATTCATCCTTGCATTTGCTATATGTGCATCTTCAAGTAATTGAGTGACTTGATCAATATTTAGTTTAGAAAAACAATCCACAATAATTTCTTTTAATTCAGTGCGATTTTCATGGCGTTTGAAGTTGAGAGAAAATTTTTCTTCATGCGCAAGAGCTGGCAACTGTAGTACTTTTTCACAAAAGACGAGCCATTCCCTTTCATTTTGTAGGCCCAGCATAATGGTGTTGCCATCGCCTACAGGAAATGGGCCATAAGGATAAATCGTTGCATGAGAGGCGCCGGATCGTTGCGGAGGAGATGCATCATCAAAGGCGTAGTACATCGGAAAGCCCATCCATTCACCAAGGGACTCAAGCATTGATATATCAATGTGAGAACCAACTCCAGTTTTATCACGCAAAATCAAAGCGGATAAGATATTGGTGTAGGCATACATCCCAGCTGAAATATCCGCGATTGAATTACCTGCTTTTGAGGGACTATCTTTGGTTCCTGTTACGGATAAAAAACCTGCTTCACTCTGAATGAGTAGATCGTAGGCTTTTTTATCTCTATAAGGACCATTGTTGCCATAACCAGAAATATCACAGATGATCAATCGAGGGTTTATCACTTTTAATTTTTCAGGAGATAGGCCCATGCGATCGGTAGCACCAGGAGCTAAGTTTTGGACTATAACATCCGCTGTTTCTAAGAGTTGCAGAAGGACAGTAAAGGCTTTTTCATTTTTCAGGTCAAGACAAAGACTTTCTTTGGAGCGATTCGTCCAGGTGAAGTGAGACGACATGCCCTTAACGCGTTGATCATAATCCCTGGCAAAATCACCTGTTCCTGGACGTTCTATCTTAATGACTCGTGCGCCTAAATCAGCGAGCTGGCGCGTACAAAAAGGAGCTGCGATAGCATGCTCCAGAGAAATGACAGTAATACCGTCAAGTGGACGAATCATTGATTAAAACGATCTTGGTAAATCAAGTAAATGTTCTGCAACATAAGACAGGATTAAGTTCGTTGAAATAGGTGCCACTTGATACAGGCGCGTTTCTCTAAACTTACGTTCCACGTCATATTCGCAAGCAAAACCAAAGCCACCATGCGTTTGGATACACATATTGGCAGCTTCCCAAGATGCCTTTGCTGCTAAATACTTAGTCATGTTCGCTTCAGCACCACAGGGTAGATGTTGATCAAAAAGCTCACAAGCCCGAAAGCGCATTAAGTTTGCTGCTTCTGTTTCTATATAAGCTTCAGCAATCGGGAACTGAACCCCCTGGTTTTTGCCGATAGGGCGATCAAAGACAATCCGTTCATTGGCATAATGACGCGCTTTATTGATAAACCAATAAGCATCTCCTAAGCACTCTGCACCAATTAATACACGCTCAGCATTCAGGCCATCAAGAATGTATTTAAAACCTTGACCTTCTTCACCAATCAAGTTTTCTGCAGGGATTTCTAGATTATCAAAAAACACTTCATTGGTTTCATGATTGACCATGTTTAATATCGGTGAAACAGTCATGCCATGACCGATAGCATCTTTTAAGTTAACGATAAAAATAGACATCCCCTCCGACTTCTTCTTCACTTCTGCTAAAGGAGTTGTTCTCGCTAGAAGAATCATTAAATCAGAGTGTTGAATCCTAGAAATCCAAACTTTCTGACCATTGATGACATATTTATCACCCTTTTTGACGGCGGTGGTTTTTAGCTTGGTCGTGTCAGTTCCGGTAGTTGGCTCTGTAACAGCCATTGATTGCAAACGTAATTCACCTGACGCAATTTTAGGCAGATAAAATTTCTTTTGCGCATCTGAACCATGCCTAAGCAGCGTACCCATGTTATACATTTGACCATGACATGCTCCAGAATTACCCCCACCAAAATTAATTTCTTCCATAATCACGGAAGCTTCCGCTAGTCCAAGTCCAGAACCACCATATTCAGTGGGAATCAAGGCCGCTAACCAACCTGCTTCAGTCAGGGCATTCACAAATGCGTCAGGATAGCCCCTTGCCTCATCTACTTTTTGCCAGTAATGAGAGTCGAAGTTAGAGCTAAGATCGCGAAGTGCTTCACGGATTTCTTGGTATTGATCATGGCTAGGTATATTGTGCATAGGGTATATGGCTATAGATTAAGGTTATAGATAATTAGTGAGCAAGGATTGCCGTAGCTTTCATACTGGCATAACCTTCATGGTTTTTTGTCCAAAGAGAAATTTTTCCATCATCTTGCACTTTGCCATTGACAGCAAAATGATGAATATCAAACAGTGGGCGAATTGCTTTAAATTCATAATACTTTAACCGACGATTTGGCAGATGGGCGTGGAGTAATTCAACAAGCATCGTGGCAATCATCGGGCCATGAACGATCAGTCCAGGATAAATTTCTACTTCATTGACATACTTGCGGTCGTAATGAATGCGATGACCATTAAAAGTGAGCGCTGAATATCGAAACAGAAGAACTTCGCTTGGAATAATTTCATTTTGCCAATCAGGAGTTTCATCAATGATGACGGGGGCAGCTAACTGATCGGTATCTTTAGGCACAGGACGATACACAATGTCATGTTCCTCTGAGATAGCCAGACCTTCAGCATTAGAGATTTCATGTTTGACAGTTACAAAAATTAAATCACCTGATGATCGACCTGATTTGTGTTCTACCGAGGCAATCGTCGAATGCCTCATTATTTTGTCGCCAATTTTGAGGGGGTGGTGCCAAGTCAAACGACTACCAGCCCACATTCTTCTTGGCAGTGGAACTGGAGGTAAGAACCCGCCTCTTTTGGGATGTCCATCTGGGCCAACCTCTGACAGCGGCGCATTAGGTAAAAAATACAACCAATGCCATAACTCTGGCAAAACATCGCCTTCTTTGTACTGGATATCTTGGTTAAAGGTAGTAGCTAAAGCTTGCACAGGAAACAAGGTCACCACATCTTGCAGTGTTTCAGTCTTTCCAATCCAAGTCTTGAGATGGGCAATTTCCTCGGATGAAATTTGTTGAGTTGGTGAGTTAGACATAATGGTTCAATCAGAAAAAGTAGAAAGTGAATTACTCACCCTTAAAATTGGGCTGCCTTTTTTCTGCAAAAGCTTTACGACCTTCAGCATAATCTTTACTCACAAAACAGGCGTTGACTTGTGCAGTAATGCTTTCAATTTGCGATGGGTCATCACTAATAATATTGCGCATAGCTCTTTTAGCCGCTTGCACAGTTAAAGGGGCATTTGCCGCGATTTGTTCAGCGAGTTGTTGGCAGTAAGCAAAAACATCGTCTTGTACCGTGTTAATGATACCCATTTTTTCAGCTTGAGCTGCAGTGTAAATATTTGCCGAGAAGAATGCCTCTGAGGTAAAGATGGGCCCCAAATTAGCTAAAAATTGTTGCATATTCCGGTAGCCGTAACCAAGCCCCAATTTTGCAGCGGGCATTCTAAATTTAGAGTTTGGACTTGCATAGCGCATATCGCATGATAAGGCTAAGCCAAGGCCACCGCCGTAGCAGATACCACTAATCGCCGCAATCACAGGTACTCGACAATTAGAGATGGCCAGTTGAGCTTCTTCGACAGCGACATTATAAATATCGGAAGTTTCTTTGGAGCCTCTTTGAGTTTCAAATTCAGAGATATTTGCCCCAGAAACAAAGGCTTTTTCGCCATTTCCTCGCATGATACAAACACGAATTTGCTTGTCTGTATTGACGTCATCAATTGCTTTTTTGATATCAATCCACATGGAGAGACTGACAGCATTGTATTTTTCTGGATCGCTGACTTCGATATATGCAATGTGTTGATTTTTTGAGTAATTAATGACGCCCATGTGTTTTGTCCTTTTGGTCAATTTAAATTATTGATAATCTATTTTAAAGCTTTAGGGAAAAAGACGTAGATTTAGCTAAATGCCCATGAAATATTTGAAAAAGTCTATTGTTATTAAATAATTTAGATTTTGATTTGATTTATTACTTCAAAAAATTAGCGCATCGTAAATGGGTTAGCGCTAGCAGCTCCAGTATTAATCCATACACATTTTGTTTGTAAATAGGATTGAATGGCTTCGATACCATTTTCTCTGCCAAGACCAGATTCTTTATACCCACCAAATGGCGCCATAAAACTGACCGCTCGATAGGTATTGACCCAAACAGTCCCAGACATAATCCTCTCTGACATTCTGAATGCTCGACCAATATCTTTTGTCCAAACCCCAGCACCCAAACCAAACTTAGAGTCATTTGCAATTTTGATAGCTTCTTCTTCGTCTTTAAATCGAATGATGGATAAAACTGGACCAAAAACTTCTTCTTGTGCAATTCGCATTTGATTCGTAACTTGACCAAAAATAGTTGGCTCTATAAACCAACCATCACCACACTCTGGTCGTGTTGCAATTTGCCCACCCAAAAGTAATTCTGCACCTTCTTTTTTTGCAATATCTATGTAAGAAAGAATTTTCTCAAATTGAGGCCTAGTAGTTACAGGACCAATTTGAGTATCACTATTCATGGGGTTCCCCATTCTTGCTGTTTTTGAAAGGGTTAATAATTTACTTACAAATTCATCATAAATAGATTCTTGAACTAATAATCTCGAACCAGCAATACAGGTTTGACCAGTTGCGGCAAAAATTCCAGCAACCACACCATTGACAGCATCATCGAGGCTGGCATCTGCAAAAACAATATTAGGGGACTTGCCACCCAGCTCTAGACTGACATGTTTTAATAATCCAGCCGCTTGTTGATTAATTAATTTACCAGTTGCGTCTGATCCGGTAAAAGTAATTTTTTTAGTTAAAGGATGTTCGACAAGAGCAGATCCAGTTTCTTTTCCAAACCCTGTTACCACATTGACTACTCCTGGAGGAAAACCAGCCTCTTCAAAAAGCCTAACAAAATGAAGTATCGAAGCTGAAGTAAATTCAGATGGTTTAATCACTACAGTACAACCAGCCGCCAATGCCGGAGCAATTTTCCATGCGGTTAGCATAAGAGGAGAATTCCATGGGGTTATAACCGCTACCACGCCAAGGGGTTCATTACGTGTATAACTAAAAAATCCTTTTTTATCCAATGGGATTACATTACCTTCGATTTTGTCAGCTAAGCCGCCATAATAGTAAAACCATTGTGGAATATAGTTAAGTTGCCCGAACATTTCAGCGAATAACTTACCATTATCTTGAACTTCAATCGTAGCTAGCTCTTTTGCGTCTCTTGCAATTAAGTCACCCAACTTATGAAGCAGTAACCCTCTTTGGGTTGCTGTCATACTAGCCCAGGGACCTTCAGTAAATGCTCGATGAGCAACTTGAACAGCGTGGTCTACATCCTTGGTAGAAGCTTGAGCAATCTGGGCCCATACTTTGCCTGTGAATGGATTAAAGCTATCAAAATACTGGCCAGATTGAGGAGCGGTTGCGTTACCATCAATAAATAAATCGTATGTTTTCATATTTTTCTAGAGAGTAGATGATTGTTGTAGGCTTAGAGCGGCTTGTTTTACAGCGACAATAATTTCAGGATACGTACCACATCTACATAAATTTCCAGCGAAAAAATTACGTATTTCATCATCAGTTGGATTGGGATTTAAATCCAGTAGATGTTTGGTCATCATAATAAAACCTGGAGTACAAAAACCACATTGAAACGCTCCTTGATCTACAAAAGCTTGTTGAATTGGGTGCAGGGATTCATTTAGACCACTTAGACTTTCTACAGTTTCAACAGACTTTCCATCCAACATGACCGCCGGCATGAGGCAACCACTGACAGCTAAATCATCAACTAATACAGTACATGCGCCACATAGTCCTTGCCCACAGCTCTCTCTTGCGCCCTTTAGTTGAAATTGATTGAGTAATTCAATGACGTTAATATGGTTTTCTACCTCTGTAGAGATGGTTTGACCATTGAGTTGAAACCGAATCGATTTACTGTTGTTCATTTGAGATTAACCCTCGTTCTTCATGTGTATGGCTTGAAATACTTTTTCAGGAGTTATTGGTAAGCTCGTTATTCTGACGCCAACAGCGTCATAAATCGCATTTGCAATAGCGGGTGAGACACCAAATGTACCGCTTTCGCCAATCCCTTTTGCACCATAGGGACCACCATGATGATTGCTTTTGACGCAAATATTTTCCATTGGAAAATTCACATCTTGAATTCCTTGGATTTTATAATCCGCAAAAGATCCATTGGTCAGTTGACCCTCATCAAAAAGCATTTCTTCGCTAAAGGTGAAGCCACATTGCATCACAGCCGCCCCAGAAATTTGCGTGTTTGCTATTTTGGGATTTACTAATTCACCTGCATCAACGACATTAATCATTTTGTTAACTTTTACATGACCAGTCTCAATATCGACATCAACCTCTACTCCAGTAGCGCCAACCATCCAAAAAGGTGTCACATTACTTGAAGCGCCAGTTTTTAAATCAGTAGGAGCGTAACTTGGTTTATAACTCCCAAAACCTACAACTGTTCCAGCTTGCATCCCATAAGTTTTTTGGAGAATGACATCAGGCGAGTGTGCAAGATTTTTATCTAGACCAGCTTTATCTGCCATTAGCTGTAATTTATTTAATACATCTTCAGCGGCAAGTTTGACAGCATTTCCCATATGAAAAGTTGAACGAGATCCAAGAGTTCCCATATCGTAAGGAGTGACATCTGTATCGGGTCGGATGACTTTGACTTTTTCAGTAGAGATTCCTAAAGTTTGGGCAGCGATTTGCGCCATTGCAGTATCTGATCCTTGCCCCATGTCAACTGTACTCATTGCTAATAAGCAACTACCATCTCCGTGAATCGTCATTACAGCAGTTGAGGTTGTCGGAGAAACGGAGGCTTTGAAGCCTATTGCTATTCCACGCCCTTTACGGATAGATCCTGTACCACGATCGAAGGTTCCACCCCAATCCATTTTTTCTGCGAGGGTATTAAGAACGAGTTCTGTCTCCATGTGTTCAATGACAGTACCCGTAGCTTGTTTTGCACCATTCTTCAAGATATTTTTAGTTCTAAATTCGAGTGGGTCCATTTTTAACTCGTGGGCCAACATATCGGTATGGGATTCATAAGCCCAAACCAATTGAGGAATCCCAAAGCCTCTTATTGCGCCTGCTGGAGGACGATTGGTATAAATCTCAAAGGAGTCTATGGAAACGTGATCAATATCGTAGGGTCCTGCCGCTGTAAAGCCTGATTTTTGTGCGACCCGAGGACCAATGTCTGCATAAGCACCACCATTCCAATAGACTTTACAATCTCTAGCAATAATTTTTCCGGACTCATCAAGACCGCTCTTTATTTTGAATGTGGTCGCATGTTTACAAATCGTGTAAAACTGTTCTTCCATTGTTAAAGAAATCTTGATAGGTTTATTTAATATAAGTGCGATTGCAGTAACCAGTGCCTCTAACTTAATATAAACTTTTGCGCCATATCCACCACCTAAATGAGCACTTTTTACACGTACTTGATTCTCTTTCCAGTCTAATAATCTGGCAATTTCTAGACGGACAAAAGAAGGCATTTGAGTCGCACTATGAAGCGTAATTGACTGATCACCAGGTACTGCAATTGATACCATCGGTTCTAAAGGAGTATGCATACCTTGCTGGGTAGTAAAAGCATGTTCAAAAACATGTTTAGCTTTTGTAAATGCATCATCTGAGTCGCCATACCTTAAATGAAAATCTAATGCAATATTCGTATTTTTTCGACCTACTAAGTGCTTTAAGTCAGGGAAGGTTCCCGAAGGTTTAAGTTCATCATGAACGATGGCTGAGGAAGTAAGGGCTTCTATCTCATCATAAACAGCTTCTAATTCTTCGTAATCTGCTTCAATCAGTTGGCAAGCAGCTTCCGCGATATGTGGACTGTGTGATATGACAACTGCAACAGGCTCACCAATAAAGTGGACCTTATCTAGAGCAAGAATAGGTTGATCTAAAAATGCTGGCCCATAGTATGGTGATGGAATTATTTTTTTAATATCTTCCCCAGTAATCACACCCACAATACCTGGATAAGATTGAGCTGCATCAGTATTAATGTTGATTATTTTTCCATGGGAAATTGTGCTTCTAAAAATTTTTCCGTATAACATGCCGGGTAACGTAAAGTGATGCATATATTCAGCGGTACCTGATACTTTTTGCTTTGATTCAATTCTTGGGATAGTGCGACCAAACTCAGCTTGTTCTATTGTCATGATTGGGCCTTTTCTAGTAAACTTTTTTGAATGGCTCGACGTACATAAATTTTGATGAGTTGTCTTTTGTAAGTAGACGACCCCCTGGCATCATCTTGCGGATCTATTGAGATAGAGGCTAATTCGCCAGCTTCTTGAAGTAATTGATCTGATGGAGATTTGCCTTGCAAAAGATTTTCTACCGATAAAAGTCTCGTAGGTGTTTCTACAACTGCACTAAGTACGATTTTGGGTGAGTCAAAAACTTGATTATTTAACTTTGAATTAATAGACACACCAAGAGTTGGCCAATCATCAACCACTCGCGTTGTACATTTGATGTAAACACAGTGACGATTTTTGAGAGAAGGAATAGAAATAGACTCGATGATTTCATTACTCTTTAATTTAGTGGTGTAGTAACCCTCATAGAACCCTTCAATAGGAATACTCCTAGAAGAATCTTTGCTTTTTATATGAATCGTTGCACCTAGAGCGGTCATTAATGGAGGCATATCCATATGCGGATCTCCATGCGCTAAAGCCCCACCAATACAAGCTACATTTCGGACTCGCACATTCGCTAAATGTTTCATAGTCTTAGAAATAACTCCAAAATGATTAAGCACAAGATTTGAATGCTCAATCTCACTTAGGGTTGTCATTGCTGGGATTATTAAGTCACCATTCTCATTCATGGTTATACCCCTGAGGATATTAACTTTACTTAAGCTAATTAAGGATTCTGGTTCATAAACACCCGCTTTCATCATGAGCATTAAAGCGGTGCCACCTGATATAGGTTTGATTTGAGAATTATTATTTGACAATAAAGATACAGTTTGTTCAATTGTTTCAGGAAACTGAATTTCAAATGGTTTCATTTTGAGCCCTCATAAGAACTAAACAAAAGCAGCTTGCAAATTTTTTGCGAACTGCTTTTCTAATTCTTTTGTTTTAGATTTAAGAACAGGCTGACCCATGCTGCCTAGCTTGCCAGTAAGTTTTAAATCAATTGAATATTGAATCATCGTTTTGTCATTAGCTTTTATTAAATTCGCTGATGAAATTGCAAGAAGTCGGCCAATGACACCTATTGGAGTTCCTTCAGTTTTCGCAGTAATTTTTTCAGGAAATATATTTTCAGTTATTTCAACTAATACCTGAAACCTAAATTGAATATATGCTACTTTGGTCGTTAAAATTGCTTGATAAGAATTTTCATTAATTTGCTCTAGATCGCTTACACCCTCTACACATGAAGCAAAAAAAGGAACATCATTTAACTTATTAAAAACAGCCTCTTGAGGGGCATCAACTAGTATTTCTCCAGAAAGAATCATGTTATTTAGTTATATTAGGTAATAGGTGTATTAAGCAGTTCGTACATTTTCTCACCCATTCTATGGAATTTAAAAGTGCAAGTCTAATGCTTAAATGATGATTTGACCTATCAAATTCAAGCATAGCTAATCAAACTAGGGTTAACGATTACTCTATTGGCGTTGATCCAGGCCATTGATTGTCAATAATGGCTTGATGAATAATGTGTTTCAGTTCATCGACCACTTTTCGCACAGCTAAAGAAGGTTTACGGGTGACGGATAGAGCCAGAGATATTTGGCGGTTAATTTCTGGGTCAATAATAGGTGCGGCAGTCAGTTTGCGTTCTTTAATATCCTCGAACACAACCAAGCCAGGAAGAATGGTGTAGCCCACATTGGATTGCACGAGACTTTTTTGAGTATTCATAGAATTAGTCTCTGTAATAATATTCAAATTAACTCCTGAAACCCCACATGCATGATCTAAAAGAGTTCTAAGGCCATGTGGATGGGTTGGCATGATGAAAGAATATTGTTTTAAATCTCGAAGTGAAACTGGACAATCCAATTTCAACTGCGCATCTGGAGGACCAACCACATATAGTTTTTCATTGAGGAGAGGAGTAATTTCTATCGATGGTGATGGTTTATGGGCATAAAGAAGCGCCATGTCAACTTCATCATTTGCTAACCAATCTTGTAAATAGCCAACATAACCCACCAAAATACGAATAGAAAGATTTGGATATTGGGATTGAAGTGAATTAATCAGTTTGCCTGCCAACAAATCACTTACGCTAGGCAAAAGTCCGACGACGACCGTACCACTAATGACTTGTGGAGACGATGAAATTTCATATTTTGCCTGCTCTAATTCGTCTAGGGCTTTTTTTGCCCTGATCATTAGTAGACGTCCAGCATCAGTTAATTGCATGCCATGACCTACGCGTTGGAATAGGGGGGCACCTAAATCTTCCTCAAGCATTTGAATTTGTCTTGATAGGGCTGGCTGAACAATATGTAATTTTTCAGCCGCACGAGTCACGCTTCCATAGGCCGCTACAGCTAAAAAAGTACGTAACTGTTTAATTTCCAAAATGGCTCCCTTAATGATCAATACTCAGTTTATTTTAAGCCTTGTAAAAGGTCTAGGGGCAATTATGTCGAAATTGGATACCTTAGATATTTTTTTTCTATTGGACGAATCTATATTCATCCTTAATACTCTCATTAAATTGACCTTAGGAAAAATATGGACTCACCAGAACAATCTTTGATTCATCCATGGAAAGATGAAATTTTTCAAATTTTTAAAACTGGCGGCGTCAGTCAAGTGGCATATGTCCCTGATGCCGGCCATGCCCAAGTAATTAATCAAGTATGGGCTGAGAAAGACATGCATGCAATACCAGTTACAACTGAAGAAGAAGGTGTTGCAAGTGTCTGTGGTGCTTGGTTGGGTGGTCAACGTGCCGTATTGTTGATGCAAAGTAGTGGTGTTGGTAATTGTGTGAATATGTTCTCGATTATCAATAATTGCCGATTTCCATTTCTTACCCTTGTGACTATGCGTGGTGAGTGGGCGGAATTTAATCAATGGCAAACACCGATGGGAAGAGCTACTGAAGATGCTTTCAAAATCATGGGAATTAATGTTCTTCGGGCTGATCAGCCTGAGAAAGTTGGGGAAGTAGTCAGTGCAGGCTTTGATGCTGCATTTGAAGGAGGAGACGCTGTAGCAATATTATTATCACAAAGTTTAATTGGTCGTAAGAAATGGGGTGTTAAATGAGCACTACTTCCTCAGCAAGTTATGGAGAAATAGATCGCCGGATATTTGTAAAACAATTAATAGATGTATGTTCAGACGCATTGATCGTAACTGGTCTTGGTTCACCATCCTATGATGTATTTGCAGCTGGAGATAGAGATCGTAATTTTTATCTGTGGGGTGCGATGGGGGGTGCTGCAGCGATGGCGTTAGGATTAGCAATTGCTCAGCCTAATAAGCCTGTATTAGTTATTACCGGGGATGGCGAACAGTTAATGGGTTTAGGTAGTTTGGCTAGTATTGGCGCCCAAAAAATAAAAAACTTAACAATCGTAGTTTTAGATAATGGTCATTACGCAGAGACCGGTATGCAAAAAAGTCACACGTCATTTGGTACTGACTTAGTTGGGGTAGCCTTGTCTTGCGGTTTAGATTGGGCCCTCAAGGTCAAGGAAATGACGGCGATATCAACAATAGCTAACCATGTGAATGCCAAAAATGGCGCAGGACTTGCAAACGTATTTATTAAGGCTGAAGATTATCCTAAAGCCCTTCCCCCAAGAGATGGTGTTTATATTAAAAACAGATTTAGATCTGCTTTAGGGTATGAACCTTTTTGATTAAAATTGATCAAAGGCACTGAGTATTTATGTATACGCCAGGGGTAATGAAAAAAGTTATTTTATTGTTGCCGTTCATTTGGTTCTTATCACCATGCTATGGCCAAGCAAATTGGCCAAATAAACCCGTAAAAATTATTGTTCCTTGGGCTACTGGTGGAGTTACAGATACTCTAGCAAGATTTATTGCAAATAAATTAACAATAAGTTTTAAAAGTCCATTTATTGTAGAAAATCATCCAGGTGCAGGAGGAATAATTGGGTCAGATTTGGCAGCAAAAGCTGCGCCTGATGGATATACACTAGTAGCATCTGGTATGGCTTCTCATGTGATTACTCCAAATCTTGCGAATACACCATTTGACCCCATGAAAAGTTTTACCCATATTGTTAATTTAGGAGGTCCGCCATTAGTCATGGTTATTCATCCAAGTTTAAAAGTAAAAGACGTGAAAGAGCTTGTCGCTTTAGCAAATAAACAAAATGGGGGAATGAGTTATGCGTCTCCGGGTTCGGGGACACACAATCATTTAATTGGTGAACTTTTTAAATTGAAATCAAATTCAAATCTTATTCATATTTCTTATAAAGGTGGAGGACCTGCTTTGTTAGATTTAATCAGTGGGCATGTTCAAGTAGGTTTTTTAACACTAACAACAGCAGCTACTAATATCAAAGCTGGAAAGTTAAGGGCTTTAGCGATTTCTTCACAACAACGACTGAGTGACTATCCTCAAGTTCCGACATTTAATGAATTAGGTTACCCATCGCTCACAACTTATAACTGGTCAGGATTATCTGGCCCTGCTGGCATGAACCCTAACATGGTTAATAGAATAAATGAAGAAGTAATTAAAGCATTGCGAGAGAAAGACGCACGAGAACAGTTAGGCAGCGAGGGAATTGCTGAAGTTGCAGAAATGAGTCCAGAGGCATTTGCTGTTTTTTTTCAAAAAGAAATTACTCAATGGGCACCAGTTGCAAAATCAATTAATACGAAGTTAGGTAATTAATGATGGTTGCTTCGATGAAAGAATGGTTCATGATTTCAATCACATGTTGGGATAAACAATGATAAAAAGAATCATACCTATAATTATCATATTAGGTTCGTGGACTATGGCAATGTCGGCAATTGCACAAACCCCATCTCAAAATGATACGATTAAATTAATCGTTATTACTGCTCCTGGAGGAGCGGCTGATCAAGCAACTAGGATCGTCGCTGAAAAATTAGGCCCTGCCTTAAGTAAAAATATCATTGTAGAGAACAAACCTGGGGCAGGAGGTAATATTGCATCCAAATTTGTGGCTAGTGCAAAACCTGATGGCGCCACATTTTTAATGACATCAAATAATCATACGATTAATCCATTCATATATAAAGATCCAGGTTACGCTACTCTGTTAGATTTATTACCTGTTGTTCAAGTAGCTCGGGGACCAACAGTTATTGCTGTGCACCCTCTAACACCAATTAACTCAATGAAAGAATTAATTACCTTTTCTCAAACCAAACCAGTGAGTTATGGATCTATTGGAGTTGGTAGTGCGGCTCATCTTGTGGGTGAGTGTTTAAAACCAGTTACTGGAGCTAAATTTGAGCATGTTCCATATAAAGGCGGCGCTCCTGCGGTATTTGATGCTGTGGCTGGCCATATCCCCTTAGTTATGTCTTCCTTAGCATCACTTGGTCCTTATATTAAGTCAGGTAAGTTACGTGCATTGGCAGTGTCTTCGACAGACAGATGGCCAGGATATACCGAAATACCAACGCTTAATGAATTAGGAATGGGGGAGTGTACTTACGATATTTGGTTGGGAATCGTAGCTCCAAAGGGAACTCCTGCAAGCATTATTAACAGTATGAATAGCGAGATCAGCGCATTACTAAAAACAAAAGAGATGCAAGAAAAGATTTTGGGAATGGGATATATGCCAGTTGGTAATTCAGTCAAAGAGTTTGATGATATGGTGCGCAATGATATCAATAAAACATCCAAAATGATTAAAGGTATGCAAGTGCAAGTTGAATAGTCAATTTAAAAAGGAAGTAATCATGCAGAGTGTAGATTGGGTTTGGCCAAAAAATAAAAAGATAGCAGTTGTTTTCAATGTTTGTTTAGAAGCTTGGTCAGATGGTAAAGCTCCAGGTATTAGTCCAATGGGTAATCCGTTGCCTGCAGGATATTTGGATAATATGGCAATTTCATGGGCATCTTATGGGCCTAAAAAAGGAATCTATAGAATCTTAGATAGCTTTGCTAAATATGGTGCTAAATCAAGCATGATGGTAAACGGCATCATTGCTGAGCGCCATCCTGAAGCTGTCAAAGCAATTGCACAGGGTGGTCATGAAATACTTTCCCACTCTTATGCAATGGATGTAATTCCAGTCATGCTCACTGAAGATGAAGAGAAAAAGAATATTGAGCGTTGCTCGCAGTTATTGAGTAATGCTGCTGGGGCACCTATCAAAGGGTGGTTAAGTCCTAGGGGTACTCCAAGCGCACATTCTGCAAAATTTTTAGCGCAGGCAGGATATACATGGCATGGCGATGTTTTCGATTCTGATTTGCCATACATTCAAGAGTTTGATGGTAAGAAAATTGTCGCTATTCCTTTGGGTACGGATGTGAATGATATGCCGTTTATGAAGTTCGGTAATCCACCAGAACTAATGTTGCAATCTTTTATGCAAAATTTAGATATTGCTAGAGAGCAAGATGAAGTTTGTATTATCGATGTCACAAGTCATGCACATATCTTTGGAAGGCCTAGAGGCGCTTATTTCTATGAGAAGATTATTCAAGCGGCTACAAGCGCAGAGGATGTTTGGGTTGGGACTCGCCTTGAAATAGCGCAGCATATCCTTTCTAAGTAATGAACACCGCACTTAATTCTTTAGATCTTCGGGTATGGCTTGAACATATTCAGAAATTAGGTGAGTTAGATTTTTGTTTAGGGGCTAAGGCTGATTTAGAAATCGGTGCTATTAGTCAATTAAATGTCAAACGCAGTAACCATAAAGCATTATTGTTTGATGAAATACCTGGATACTCTAATGGTTATCGAGTCATCACCTGCACTACTGGCAGTAAAAGAAGATTAGCCTCTATTTTAAGATTGCCAGATCCAGACTCACATCAAGCGCTGATAGAGTCATTAAGAGATAAGCCTGCTCAATGGCAATCTACAGCCCATCAATATTCACCTGTGCAGGTATCGGATGGACCTGTTTTAGAAAACACCATGATCGGTCAAGATGTTAACCTCCTTCAATTTCCTGCTGTTCAATGGAATAAAAATGATGGCGGTAAATATATTGGTACAGGTTGTTCGGTTATTACCAAAGATTTAGAGTCTGGTTGGGTCAATGTGGGGACGTATCGAGTGATGCTACACGATAAAAATCGTGTTGGATTAATGATTATTCCAGGAAAGCATGGACATATTCAACATGCGAAATACATAGATGCAAAAAAACCATTTCCAGTCGTTATAGTTTTAGGCGCAGACCCACTAAGTTATTTGATCTCAGGCATTGAAGTTCCATATGAGGTTTCTGAGTTGAACTATATGGGAGCCATTTTGGGACAGTCATTGTCTGTGATAAACGGAGATGTGACTGGACTGCCGTTCCCCAGTGCCGCAGAATTAGTTTTAGAAGGTTGGGTTTATCCAGAAGATCAATTGCCCGAAGGACCCTTTGGAGAATTTTTAGGATATTACACTTCAGAGGCTTCATTAGCATCAGTCGTCACCGTAGAAAAAGTATATTTCAGAAATCAACCGATTATTTTAGGAAGCCCACCATCTAAGCCTCCCAATGACTATTCGTATTCAAAGTCAGTCATGCGTTCAGCATTATTATTTAATTCTTTAGTGGCGTCTGGTGTACCTAATGTCCAAAGTGTGTGGGCTCATGAAATTGGTGGTTCGCGTATGTTTAATGTGGTTTCAATTAAACAAAAATATGCAGGACATGCCAGGCAAGCGGGACACATTTTAAGTCAATGTGGAGTAGGGGCATACATGTCACGCTATTCCATTGTGGTTGATGAAGATATTGATCCTTCGAATTTAAATGAAGTTATGTGGGCAGTTGCAACACGCTCTGACCCAGTAAGAGATATTGATTTTATTCAAAGAGGTGTGGGTTCACAAAGCGACCCATTAAGTGTATTTAACACGACTAAAGTACATTTTGCATCCAAGGCGATTATTGATGCATGCCGTCCTTATGAGTATTTAAATAATTTTCCAAAAGTCGTAGATGTCAGTAAAGACATCGAAGATTTAGTGAGAAAAAAGTGGCCAAATTTATTTTAAAAAATGCGTAAAATTAGGAGAAATCACCATGCCAGCATATTTAGTTTCATTAATCACAGTTACCAATCCAGAAAAATTTAAAGAGTATGCTAGCTTAACTGCAGCCGCAACTGAAAAATTTAACGCTAAATTTGTAACTAGAGGAGGCGGTCTTGAAGTCGTTGAAGGAAGCATGCCTCATGCAAGAGTTGTTATTTCTGAATTTAAAGATAAAGAAACTGCAAAAGCTTTTTTTGAATCACCAGAATATTTATTAGCAAAAGAAAAAAGGATTGGAGCTTGTGACTTCAACGCATTTATTGTTGATGGAATATAAGTTATTCGGGCTGTAGCCCCATTTTTTTAATGAGTGTGCCGTAACTTATTAATTGCGAGCGGATTAATTGTTGTAGTTCCTCTGGAGTATTGTTGGCTGGATAAAGCCCTTGGATGAGCATTTTTTCTCGAACATCTTTATCACTTAAAGCTTTCTTAACTTCAGCGTTAATTAATTGGACGATAGGCTTTGGAGTACCTTGAGGTGCCATAAAGGCGAACCATGCGGTAAATTCAAACCCTGGAAGGCCCGACTCAGATATGGTGGGAGTATTAGCAAATTGCGCCAAACGTTGTTGACTTGCAACTCCAAGAAACTTTAATTTACCTGCGTCTGAGAGTCCTTTGAGACTTGAGACAGCAATTAAAGCAAGATCTACCTCCCCGCTAGCAACTCCTGTAGCGGCTTGCATAATGCCTTTGTAGGGCACATGAGTCATAGAAGTGCCAGCCTGTGAGTTAAATAAGGCCATCGCGATATGTTGAGGACTGCCATTCCCGCCAGATCCATAATTAAGTTTTCCAGGATTCTTTTTAGCAAAAGCAATGAGGTCGGCGGCAGAGTTAGCTGGATTTGATGGAGAAACTATCAGCCCTAATTCAATTTTGCCCCCCATGGTAATCGGACTAAAGTCTTTAATAGGATCCCAAGTAATTTTTGTTTGGATATTGGGGACCATGGTTAAGATGCTGTCATTAAATACGCCTAAGGTATAACCATCAGGTGCAGCTTTCGCCACTTTGTCGGCGCCTATTGATCCTGCGGCTCCCGGTAATGATTCAATCACAAATTGCATGCCAGAATTTTGGGTAATTTTTTGGGTAATAATTCTTACACCATTGTCAATCGAATTTCCCGCAGCAAGGGGAATGATGATATGGATTGGACGGTTTGGATATCCATTAGGTAAATCAGCTGCAAATGTAAGGCTTATATCAAAGCATAAAAAAAGAGCAAATAAAATTTTTTTTAACATATTGATAATGAGTTCCTATTTTGAACATAACTTTTATACATTAATTATAAAGAATAAGTCGGGCTTTAAAACTAGGGTTAAATCCCTAGGTAGACCAACTCAAAAGATGATCAATATTGCTAAAAATATAAAGTCAGAAATTAAATATAATAGAGGAATTGGTTTATTCTTATTAGATGGCTTTAGCTGACTTAAGAAGTTCATCACAATCAGATTTTTTTAAAGGACATCTCATGGGGGCATTATCAAGGTTTCGGATTTTAGATTTAACACGAGCTCGAGCTGGCCCAACATCAACAAAACAGTTTGCCGATTTTGGAGCGGATGTAATTAAGGTTGAACAACCTGCAGATGGCGGTGAGCGAAATCAATTAAGCGGAGATCGTCATAGTTTTGATATGCAGAATTTGCATCGTAATTCAAGATCAATTACTTTAGATTTGAAAAATCTACAGGCAAGAGAGATTTTTTATCGACTCGTTAAAACTGCTGATGTTGTTGTTGAAAATTATCGTCCTGATGTGAAGTTTCGTTTGGGAATTGATTATGAAACATTAAAAGCGATTAATCCTAGAATTATCTTGACTTCAATTTCTGGCTTTGGGCAAGATGGCCCATATGTTAAAAGACCCATGTTTGATCAAATCTCACAAGGCATGAGTGGCATTATGTCCGTCACAGGGAAACCTGGCGGTGGCCCAATCCGTGCCGGTGTTGCTATTACTGATATTACTGCGGGCTATATTGCCGCATGTGGCATATTAACAGCACTTCTTGAGCGAGAAGTTTCCGGTCAAGGTCAGTGGGTTCAGAGCTCTCTCATACAAGCTGGAGTTGCAATGATGGATTTTCAGGCCGCAAAATATTTACAAAAAGGGGAGATTCCTGTTCAAGTTGGAAATGATCATCCTACTAGTATGCCAACATCATGCTATGAGTGTTTAGATGGCTATATTAATGTGGCTGCCACTGGTCAAGTCATGTGGCTAGCACTGTGTGATGCAATAGGTAAACCTGAGTTAAAAGAAGATCCACGTTTTATTACTGAGCCCCTTCGAGTAAAAAATCGTGATGATTTAAATGGGATTTTAATTGAAATTTTTAAGATAAAAGAAAAATCATATTGGGTCGATTTGTTAAATCAAGTTGGCGTCCCTACAGGCCCTATTTATGATTTGTCCGAAGTGTTTGAAGACCCACAGGTGATTTCTCAAAACATGGTTGCTGAGGTTAATCACCCTAAATTAGGAAATCTAAAATTAGTCAATCAGGCTCTAAAGTTATCTCGAACCCCCGCAGAAGTTAAGAGTGCTACACCAGAACTTGGAGAACACACGAAAGATATTTTGAAAGAGTTAAAGTATTCCGACGAAGAAATTGCAGGGTTTGTAGTGAATAAAGTAGTTTAAGAAAAGCTTAAAAACTACCTATTTAAGTTGGGTTAATTCAAGTCTACTCGAGTTGAATATTGCGAGATTTAACAACTCCAGCCCAACGATCAACCTCTTCCTTAATGAATCGTGTAGTTTCAGCTGGAGATTTCCCTACAACCTCAAACCCCATATCAGTTAATCTTTGGGAAGTCGATGGTGAGCGTAATCCAGCAACCAATAGAGAATTTAGCTTATTGGTAATTTCAGTTGAAGTGCCTGCAGGCGCGGCTAGCCCAACCCAAAACTTGATGTTCAACTGATTTAAATTTGACTCAGTGGCGCAGGGTATTTCAGGCATCGAAGAAATTCTTTTATCACCAGTAACAAGTAGCGCCCTTAATTGACCACTTTTAACTTGTGAAGCAATTGTAGGCGCAGGACCCATAAACGCTTGTACTCTTCCTGCAATTAAATCTTGTTGCACAGCTGAAGCTCCTTTATATGCAATATGATCAATTGAAAGACCACCCACAGCATCTTTAAAAAGTTCAACACTTAAATGGTTATTTGTTCCAATTCCACCTGAACCATAAAAATATTTACCTGGATTCGCCTTTACTAGAGCAATAAACTCAGAGATATTTTTTACAGGTAGACTGGGGTTCACAACAAGAACATTTGGAACACTTATTGCAGTGACTATATGGCTAAAGCTTTGCATAGCATCAAAGACATTCGATTTAGACAAACTTTGCGCAATTGTAAAGGAGGTATCTGTGCTGAGAAGTGTATACCCATCAGGCTTTGCTTTTGCAACACTGGTCCATCCTATAGAGCCATTAGCACCAACTTTATTTTCAACTAGAGTAGTTTGATCTGTAGCTTTTGTGATAATTTCTCCCATCATTCGAGCACCTAAATCAATGCTACCACCTGCAGTGAATGGAACAATGATGGTGATTGCTCTGGATGGAAAGGCATCACCAAATGAGGATGGAGCAAAAGAGTTAGCTAATAATGTCCCACCAATAATTTTGCAAAAACTTCTTCTTTCTAGATACATTTAATTGCTTTCTAAAGTTAGTTTTTGCTCCCTCACAACTTTTTGATAAATTTCTAACTCTGCTTTCATTTGCACTGAAAATTCTTCGGGAGAGTTTGCAATCACAATCGAGCCAGTATCTTCAATGCGTTTTTTAACTGCTGGAATTTCTACCGCTTGTTTTACAGCGGCATTGATTTTAGCAATGATGTCTTTTGGCAGGCCTTTCGGACCAACGATCCCATAATAAGCCATTCGGTTCACTGGTTCGGCACCAACTTCTTTAAATGTTGGCGTGTTGGGAAGCGCGCCAACTCGACTGGGGGCGGCAACCACAATCGGGACTAAGCGATTATCTAAAATAAAAGGTAGGGCAGATGGTAAGTTGTCAAAAATCACTGGAACTTGACCTGCAACCACATCATTGAGAGCTGGGCCCGCTCCTTTATAAGGAATATGCGTGATATACACCTGGGAGATACTTTTAAAAAGCTCCATTTGAAGGTGTCCAATACCTCCGGTACCCGATGATGCATAGGAATATTTTGTGGGATTTTTTTTCAGTTCAGCCACAAATCCCTTATAGTCTCTAGCGGGAAAGGATGGGTGAACCGCAATGATGTTGGGTGTAGCAGCAATATTAGTGATCGAGGCAAAATCAGTTAATGGGTTATATGGCGTTTTAGGATTGATCGCCGGATTTGCTGCTGTAGTTGAAACGGTTGCCACCCCCAAGGTATAGCCATCAGGAGTTGCTTTAGCCAACTCATTCGCACCAACAATTCCGCCACCACCAGGCCGATTCACTACAAGCACTGTTTGCCCTAAGCTTCTTGATAGAGGTTCAGAAATCACCCTAGCAATGATATCGGTCGTGCCACCTGGCGCAAATGGTACAAGCAGTTGAATTGGTTTAGTGGGGTATTCATTCGCAAAACTCTGAACACTTATGAGAGAAGAGATAAGCACTGCGAGGACTGGTAATTTCATTATAAATTCCTTATAAAAAATTAATTACTTAAATTAATAGATGATTTTTGAATAACGCCGCTCCATTTATTTGATTCTTGCCGTAAGAATTGTTTAAATTCTTTTGGTGTGGAGCCTACCACTTCAAAACCTTGTGATTCAATAGAGTTTTTCGTATTTACATCAACTAGGATTTGATGAATTGCCTTTTGAATATCTTCTAAGATGTTGTCAGGAGTTCCATTTGGGGCTACCAAACCTGTCCATCCCTCAATCAAAACATCTGGCTGGCCTAATTCGTTCATGGTTGGCACATTTGGAAATTGATTCACTCTTTTTTTACTTGCCAGCGCCATTAAGTTGAGTTTGCCCGCTTTAATTTGATTAATAGCCGATGGTAAAGGCACAAACATAAGGTCAGTCTGCCCTCCCATGACATCAACGAGAGCTGCGGAGTCACCTTTATTCGGAATATGATTCATTTTGATGCCAGCTTTGGTCGAAAATAGTTCCGCAGCTAAATGCTGTAAATTACCTACACCAGCAGAGCTGTAATTGATTTCACCAGGACGTTTTTTGGCATAAGCAATTAACTCTTCGACGTTTTGGTAAGGGCGTTGTGGATTACTTACTAAAGAAAAAATAATCGAAGAAATTTGCGTTATGGGGGCAAGATCATCGAGTGGCTTAAAGGGCATGTTCTTGTAAACGAAGGGGTTAATGACCATGACGCTTGGTACAACAAGGCCTAAAATATAGCCGTCAGGCGGCGCCTTTGCAACAATGTCCATTCCTAGATTACCATTTGCCCCTGGTTTGTTTTCCACAATCACCGTAGTTTTCCATATATCCGATAATTTACTTGCGAGTGTTCTAGCAACAACATCGGGGGATGCACCAGGTGCTTGAGCTACGATAATTTTGACGGGTCGATTCGGATAAGATTGAGCAAAACTGAAGGGGCTGATTGTCCAGTTAGTGAGGCCTAAAGTAACCACAAAAATACGATAAAATAATTGCTTCACGTTCATTATCCCTATCAGTTTGTTGATTAATATTTAAGTTTTAAAAACAACATCTTTATTCACAAGTCGAAGCGGTTGACCTTTTAGAAAGCAATCAACTTGATCAAAAGCCTCACCAAAATATAATTCGAACGTGTCGTGATCAGCCCAACCTAAATGCGGTAAACAAACCACATTATCCATCTTTAAAAGAGGGTGGTTACCATCGAGAATGGGTTCATTCTCATAGACATCGACAGCTGCATAACCTGGACGACCGCTTTCTAATGCTTTTTCTAAAGCACCACTTTCAATGAGTTCAGCTCTTGCAGTGTTTACTAAAAGAGCAGTCGGCTTCATCATCATTAAGTCCGCCAACTTAACCAGGCCGAACGTATCTTTGTTGTAGCGTAGATGAATACTAATGACATCAGATCGCGAAAAGAAGTCTTCCCTAGACTTCGCCACCTCAAAGCCAAGACTTGTTGCACGATCAAAAGAGCCCTCTCGTCCCCAAATAAGAATGTGCATGCCTAGCCCTTGAGCGGCTTTAGCAACCACTTCACCAATTTCACCAAGTCCGTAAATTCCTAATATAGAACCACTTAAACGATGGGA
>Ga0114975_10000112_pt1 | contig 57341 bp, 40 predicted proteins | sample S_130626_EF_Meta_FD_87031 | JGI IMG/M metagenome (GOLD analysis project Ga0114975, IMG submission 87031) | Freshwater microbial communities from Lake Simoncouche, Canada to study carbon cycling - S_130626_EF_MetaG | ecosystem: Environmental > Aquatic > Freshwater > Lake | place: Lake...
GTGCTAATTTCTTGCCTATGTACTTCTGTCCGGTGGTTTTATTCGTGATTATATAAACAAAGCCAATATAGCCTTCTGGTATTTCGTCTATTATTTGATTTTGAAACGTCCATTGCACTCTTTTAATTAGTTAAAGCTTCTTGCCTCTCATGCCTTTTCTGGATGCTTGCTGTATCTTTCGTTTGTCTTGTATTTCTACTCTTAGTATTGATGCCTGTGTGCGTATTTCTGATAGCCATGATCTAGCCTTGATGCCTGCTTCGTTGGATTTTTTGTGATGAAAACGATCCTGCCATTTAAAGTATTCTTGAAAGGCATGGATCATGCGATCGTGTGCGTCTGAACTCAAGCTACAATCTCGATATCATTGGAATAGCTGGTAAATCCATTTTCTTTGATCACCTTCAGCACGTGATTAACACGACTGGTCAAGTCATCTCTATGCGAAATCAAGAACACGTTCTTGTCACGCTCGCGAGTCATGCGTTTCAACACAGCAATACTGGATTCAACACCTGAAGCATCCATGCCCGAATCCACAAGTTCGTCAATGAACAGCAAGTTGATACTAGTGTATAGATTTTCCCATACATCACGGAATGCCCACGATAAAGATAGAATCAATCTGTTACGTTCACCACGGCTTAGATTGTCAAAATCTAGATCCTGTCCTAGCTGTGTGATAATCACAGTTAAGTCATTCTGGAATTCCACTGTGTGGGGCAATCCAATCTTGTCCAAGTAGTAGGTCAATCGTTGATTCAAGAACGCAAGATTCTGATCTATTATTCGTTTGCGAACAAAACTATCTTTATTGGTCAATAACTTGTGCAAGAACTCTTGGTGATCTTTCACACGTACTAATTCATTGAGACCGTTCCAATCTATTTCCTGTACCGCTGTTTCTTTTAGTTCGACGATCTGATCATCGTAGGGGTTTTCTTCCGCAGTCTTGATAGTGATGTCACGTTCTAGACTGCCTAGTGTGTTTTTATGATTTAGAGCCTGTTCTAAGTTGTCATAGGTCACTGCAGGGCATGTGCCAAGTTCTCCTAACAGCGATATTGCTTCAACGATCACACTAAGCTCTTCAAGATGTTCGTTGATAGCGCCACGGCTTTCTTCAATCTGTGTAGATTTAGTAGACATGATTTCTGTGTGCTTGGAATCGTGTAATTCCTGACCGCAGGTGTGACACTTGTGCTCTGTTAGACTAGTTAATTCTCGTTCTAACTTGTCTAAAATGCGCTGTTCTTTCTCTAACGCTGAAGTTTGTTTAGCACTCAGCGATGCTAGACTTTCGTGTTCTTTTTTGTTTGCAGTCCAATCTGCCAACGCTCGCTGATTGAGAATTTCTTGATCAATGTCAATATCGCTGAGTCTGTCTATGCTTTTAAGCAAGTTGGTCAGAGAAGTTTCTTTCTGTTCTTCCCACATGCGTTGTTTGCGTATCAACGACTCTATGCTTTGTTGTATCCTTTCGTTGCTGGCTTTGACAGTTTCTATTCTTGTGTTTTCTGTTGCAATGCTGTCTTTGCTGATCTTGATTGCCTCTTTGAGAGCTTCTGCTTTTTCTGACAGTATGGTAATGCCCAATAACTGTTCGATAATAGCACGTTGTTCAGCTGCCTTCATGCTCAAGAACGGTTCTGTGTAGGTGTTCAAAGCAATAAGATGTTTGAACATTTCGTGTTTCATGCCAAACACTTCTTCAATGGCCTTTTGTGTTTCTCTGCTGTCACCTTGGCTTTCGTCAAGATCACTGAGCTCTTGTTCCTGATCGTTGATGCTGAATCTCAATAGATTAGGTTTGCGGCCTCGCTCAATGTGATACTTGACACCATCTTTTTCAAAAGTAACAGTACATAACATGCCTTTGCAGTTGATCTTGTTGATAAGATTATCACGTTTGATATTGGTCAGGGCCTGCCCGTAGATGGCATAGCTGAGACCGTTGATAATAGTAGTCTTACCTGTGCCATTACGAGCTCCGCTGTCGTCACCGCCTAGGTCCAAGTTCTCGCCTAAGACCAAAGTAAGTTGTCCGCGATCGAAATCTATGGCCTGGGTCTGATTGCCCACGCTCATGAAGTTGCGTACTGTGAGATTATTGATTTTAATCATAGTTCGTTATAGATGTCCAACAGTAGTTTTTTGTCATAAGTATCACTGTCTATGTTATTAATCTGATTCATCACAATGGTATCAACTGATTCGAATGTGATGTCTATGGGATTAACTGCGCTTTCCACTTCTACCTTTTCTGGAATCAGCATGAGTTCACGCAGTTTATACTGCGGCATAAACTGTTCTTTGATAAAGTTTGCTTCTTCAAATGTGATAGGCAAGTCAATGGTCACACGACAATGCATCTTTTCACGCAGTAACTTGTCCGGAGTGTCGATAATTTGACTCAGCTTATAGGTTCGATATATGGGTTGATCAGGCCAAGAATGATATTCGGGTTTGCCGCCCCAATCCATGATCATCATGCCACGATCGTCATCACCTGCATCTGCATAGTTGTGCGGAAAAGCATTGCCTATATAGACCACATTGCCTTTTTGTTGTCGCTTGTGAAAGTGTCCAGTAAATACCAATTCCTGATGCTGAAAGTGTCCAGTCTGCAACTGGCCGTGATCGGGCATCTGTACCATGGCATTCATATAAAAATGCGGCAGTTCAAGATGACCAAAAATATATCTGCTTTTAAGTTGTTTTACCGTGGTCCACTCGTCGCCTATCAGCCAAGGCATGATAGTGACATTGCCTTCTGTGTGTAATTCACGTATGGGCACAATGTTGGGAAACAGGCGCATAAACTCGATAGAATTGATCTCACGTTTGTCCTTGTAGAACAAGTCGTGATTGCCTAGAATGAAATAGACTCGTTCAAAACTCTGACTGAGTTTTTCTAAGTTTGACACAGTATAATTCATAGTACTCACATCAGTGGTACTACGATTATGATGCCAATCGCCTAGGAATATAGCTGTTTCGCAGCCTTGTGCTTGAGCTGTGTCACAAAACCAAGACACAAAATTTTCACAGTCTTGATTGTGTGTACGACTTCCGGACTTTAATCCAAAGTGTATGTCAGTGAAGCATGCAACTTTCTTAAAAAGGTTCATAGATTAATTATAACAGAATATAAATGTAAGGTCAAACTCAATCTAAACTATCTGTGATAGTGACTGGCCCAGGAGCGTTCTTACCACCATTGGCACTGTTTTGTCGTGTCCATGAAGGATTCATTCCGTTCATTTCCAGAATATCATCTCGAATGTTTTGATTGCGTTTTTCGAGGTTGATAATTCTAACAAACGAATTGGTAACAGCGGCGGTATAGTAGGCAAACGGATTGTCACTTTTTGATTCATCAAACTGTAGTCCAATCTGTGTGAGCTGAAGTATGGCCTGCCCTTTCATTTCATCATTGTAGGTGTAACCACGGACGTTGCCTCTAGTGGCATATCTCTCACAGAGCTTGATAAACATACGAGCAAGGTCGTTGGTCATTTGTCCGTGATCCTTGGAGAACTCTCCTTGATCTAAATTGCCCTTCCAGTGACTTTTTCCCACACAGATCAAGTTACCATTGTCGTCATATTTCCAATGTTGGAAAGGTGGAAAGTTTACTTTGTCGTGACTGTCAGCGGTATTCTTTAGAGTTTTCTTACGACCCGGTGCCAACGGGATGTGTGTAAAGGTCATCACACGAAACACTAGATCCTGTTTCTGCACTTTGCGGTAGTCTACTTCAAATTCTTTAGCTGGCATTTTTTTACCGGCTGCGTATACGGCTGCTTCGTGTGCGGCCTTTGACATTTTAGATGCTCTGTTTCGTTTGGCTTCTGCGATAGTGCGTATGTTCAGCTTGTCTAAGGTAGTAACAATTAGATCGTATTCTTCGTATGCAGGATCTGTGAAGCTACAGTAGGTGTTTTTGCTTAGGTGTATTTCTCTTAGTAGATCTTTGTTGGTTAGATACTTAATTTTAGGCACAATCATTAGTTAGAATTCTCCGTTATATGTTATATAATAGCACATTTTTATCATAATAAATAGTCTATATGACAAGGAAATCTGCTCAAAATGGCACGTAAGACTTATCCTGAAACACCGCAAGAAGAAGCTGCACGGATTAACCGAGCCAGCGGCGACCCCGAAGGCATCACTGCCGAACAGGTTGCCAACAATCGCAAAACCAACGAACGATTAACAGCAGCGTTTGGATTCGGCGGTGACAAAGCAGCATCTTCAGGACCAAGCAGTAATCCCACAAATCCTTTTTCGCAACTGGTAGCAGGTATTTCGGAAGGCATAAGCCGAGTTACCAATGAGGGGCAGGCTGCACTGCAAGATGCTACTTCTGCATTAGAAAAAGCAAAGCTAGACGACAAAATTTCGGATCTATCAGCTGGATTTAAATCAGGTCTAAACCAGATGGCCGGAGACATAAAAGACTTTGGTGCTAGTGCGTTGGGGGGTAACAATACCATACAAAGTGCTGTGGGCGGTGCAGTTGATAAACTTAGAACAGTTGCAGGATCAACCAGTAACTTAGCAGCAGACATCACAGGAACACTGAATAAACTCACTGGCGGTAACCTCGCAGGCGGATTAATGAAGGCCGCCGGTAGCCTTAGTGCATCTGCCGGCATGCTCAACAATATACTTAGTCTCAAGCGAGGCGTCAACATACCAAAAGGGGCACAGGTGTTTGCGCCACAAGGGCAAGCCATACAGCTTAACCCCGGCGCCAAAGATGATTGGCGTGTGCGCATAACCTGTGAATGGAGTAATTTCAACAGTGATTTGTTTAAAGTTCTGCAGAGCACCGGCGGAGTAGTTTGGCCGTATATGCCTAACATCACTGTCAGTACCAAAGCAGAATACAACACCATACCCATCACTCATGCCAACTATTCTCAATACAGCTACAAAAACAGTGTGGTTGATGACATAACAATCAGCGGTGAGTTCAGTTGTGAAACTGCCACAGATGGCGCCTATTGGATAGCTGCTACAACATTTTTCAAGACAGCTACCAAGATGTTTTTCGGTGAAGGCAACCTTGCAGGTAATCCTCCTATTATCTGTAATCTCACAGGATATGGCAGTCATGTGTTTGACAAAGTTCCTGTGATAATAAAATCATTCTCTGTAGATCTAAAAGACGATGTAAACTATATCAAATGTGATCCTTTTAAGAACGGCAAATACACTTGGGTGCCGGTGTTAAGCACAATAACAGTACAAGTAGCGCCAGTGTACAGTAGACAAGGTTTGAGGAAATTTAACCTGCAAGATTATGCCAGCGGAAAAATGTCTGGTGACAAACAGGTAGGATACATTTAATGGCCAACTATGCAAAAACCAGCCCCTGGTCTGACACCAGGCAGAATAATTTTTATCTTGATCTTTTAGAGATCAGACCAGTGCCATCTGAAGCAGATGATTTTAGATACGTGATAGAAAATCAGTATAGACATCGACCTGATCTATTAGCCTATGATGTCTACGGCAGTGCTAAATTGTGGTGGGTGTTCATGCAAAGAAATATGAATGTTATCAGTGATCCCATATATGATTTTGTGCCAGGAACTGTGATATACTTGCCTAAAAAAGAAAATCTTTCAAAGTTTTTAGGAGTATAAATGGCCGTAAGAGATTTAGCCAACGCAGTAAAGCAGTACAAACCAGACGGCACTCAGGCGATTGAAGAATTCACCAATAGTACCATTGCCTTAGGCAATGCCGTGAGGAAAACTCTAGAGTCGCCGGCACGAGCCTCTGATGTGCTGCAAAATGGTGAATCAAAACAAGAAACTAAACCAAACACCACAGCTGCATCAGCTAAGAAAAATTTACCTGCTAAAGTTACCAATCCCATGGAAGTGTTTGCTAGTTCAAATGTTCTGTGGACATTTGCTTGCTTGACTCCGGGGCAATTCAATGATCCAAAATCTTATAGAAATAATCCAACAGCATTGAAAAATATAGTGTTTTCATCTGCAGGCCGATATGACGCAGACAGAGTAGCGACATTTTTTGGCAGTCCGGAATACTACATCAATAATTTTGTGATGCAGACAATAATAGGGGCCAACGAAGCCACAGGTAACAGTAACGCCGTCAAATTTAGTTTTGACATCATTGAACCACATTCCATGGGACTATTGTTACAAAGCATGCAGAACACCGCAGTGAAAGCAGGATACCTCAGTTATCTAGACAATGCACCGTTTGTGTTACGCATGGACATTCAGGGATTCAATGAGCTAGGGCAGAACTTATCTCAGATAAAACCCAAGTATTTTGTAATGAAATTATCGTCTACTAAATTCACGGTCAATGAAGGAGGCAGTGTATACAAGGTAGAAGCCATACCGTATAACCATCAAGGATTTTCTGATGTCATCAACACCACTTACAGTGATGTAAAACTAGTTGCCAGCGGCCCTGGTCTTGTGTTTGATCTGTTGTCAGGCAGCGAAGGCAGTCTCGTAGCCTATCTCAACGACAATGAAAAAAAATTAAAAGCCGACGGCAAAATCACTGAAACAGATGAATATGTGATACAGTTTCCCATACTTTCCAGTGACTGGCAAAGTTCAGCAGGAAGTCAGGCAGAAATAAAAAGAGCCACAACAGACCCTGGCAAAGAAGTGAAGATAGCAGCAGTGCCAGCCGATGTGATTAAAAAAGATCCTCAACTGCTAGACCAGAACTATATAGCCTCTGCGAGTCTAGGATTTAATCAAAGTTCCGGTGGTAAAGCCGTTTTCAAGCGAGCTGGTGATCAATACGATGAAAAAACAGGAGTGTTAATCAGAGATGGTATGACCATAGATCCAAAAACTCGAGCCTTTCAATTCGGCCAGAGCCAGTCATTGACCGCAATTATCAATCAAATTATTCTCAGTTCAGAATATGCCACAAATGCATTGAAGCCACAAAATCTCACACCACAGGGATTCATCAAGTGGTTCAAACTAGATGTGCAACTAGAGCTATTAAAACCTGACAAGCTCACAGGCGATTACGCAAAAAAGATCACTTACAGAGTTGTGCCATATCTAGTACATCAAAGCATATTTGCCAATGCCACGTCCGCACCAGTAGGATATGCAGAACTCATGAAAGATGTTGTCAAAGAATATCAATATATCTATACCGGACAAAATGTCGACATCCTTAGTTTCAGTATCGACATCAATAATTTATTTTATGCAGGAGCAAATCCTAAACCAGAAGCTGATGCTGCTAAAACTGCCGCACAAGATCAATTCGGATCTGAAACAAAAAATTCTTCTACCCAAACAGGTAAAGGACAGGCCGGCCAAAAAGTGCAAGGTGCTCAAACTGGTAGATCCAGACCAATGCGTGATCCTAGACTATTGAAAGGATTCAAAGGTGGGTCTGACTACAAAACAGTTGAACAAAACGTTGCAGAAAATTTTCAAGAAGCATTTATCAGCGGCAGCAGTGCTGACATGGTCACAGTAAACCTTGAAATACTTGGTGATCCTTATTGGTTGATAGATTCGGGAATGAGTAACTATTTTGTGGGTGCTGCTTCACCCACAGCCCAGATCACAGATGATGGCACAATGAATTACGAAAGCGGCAACGTTTACATCTACATGACATTCAGAACTCCAGCCGATATAAACCAAGAAACAGGTTTATATGATTTTTCAATATCGGGAAAGGAAAGTGCATTTGGTGGTATATATAGGGTGGTATCCTGTGAAAATACATTCAATGATGGAAATTGGAAACAAAAATTAAAATGTATAAGAATGCCAGGACCGCAAGGACCTGAGACTGTAAGAGCCATTAACCCAGAAACTGGAGAAGAATATGACAAGTTGGTGGTGACGACCAAGGCTGATACTCCAGCCACTGAAATAGGTGAGAAAGAACCACCAAAGACATCTGTTGTAGACAACAGTTCCGGTAATTCTAATGTTGGCGCCGACTCTGTTGCGAATGCTGCTGCACCTGCTACAAGTGCTGCACCCGTTACGAGTGCTGCTCCGAACCAATCTCAAAGAAGAGTTGGATTTAGGTATTATCGAGATCTAGGAAAAAATTAATGGCTGAATTATCAAGACCGTCAGTTGACGACGCAGACAGGAGTGGTGGATTAACCACTGGTATCTATATTGCCAGGGTGATCAGTCATCTTGATCCTTCATTCAATGGGTCAATCGAAGTCAACTTGTTAAAGGACCAGTCAAATACATCCGGCGAGGACAGTCAAACTTTTATTGTCAAGTACGCATCGCCATTTTTTGGATACACGCCATTTGAGTTCATGGGCAAGAATGATGGAACTAAATCAACCATAGACGGATTCAATGACACCCAGAAATCATATGGTATGTGGTTTGTACCACCTGATGTAGGAGTCAATGTATTGGTGTTGTTTGTGAATGGAGATCCTGCCGCAGGATTTTGGTTTGCCTGTGTGCCGGGCGTTAATATTAACCACATGGTTCCAGCTATTGCCGGTAGCACTGTGAACACTCTTGATGCTGAAGATAAAAAAAGATACGGTGATACCTCATTGCCCTTGCCTGTGGCTGAAATCAACAAACGCATCAACGGCGATGAGCAACAGATCGATCCCGAAAAATTCCCCAGAGTAGTGCATCCTATCGCAGATAGATTTCTCGAGCAAGGATTATTAGAAGATGATGTTAGGGGTTTTACTACTTCATCACCAAGACGGGAAGCTCCTAGCATGGTGTTTGGTATATCTACTCCGGGTCCTCTTGATCGCAGAGTTGGTGCAAAAAAACAGCAGATAGGCAAGTCAGACAGTTTGGCCACGGTGCCTGTGAGTAGACTAGGTGGCACACAGTTGGTCATGGATGACGGCAATGATAGATTTCATAGAGCTACATCTGCTGCTGACGGACCGGTAAAGTACATTGATCTATTAGACGCAGAAAATCAACGAAAAGGTGATACTGGTTCTGCAACTATCCCAGCCAGTGAATACTTTAGAGTAAGAACTAGGACTGGGCATCAGATCTTAATGCATAATTCAGAAGACCTAATCTATATTGCCAATGCTAGAGGAACAGCATGGATAGAACTTACCAGTAACGGTAAGATAGATGTGTATGCCGAAGACAGCATCAGTGTGCATACTCAACAGGATCTCAACATACGTGCTGACCGAGACATAAATCTAGAAGCCGGTAGAAATATCAATATGAGAACTGAAACAGGCAAGTGGCATGCGGAAATTGCCACAGACATGGAGTTTTTAATCAACGCAGATGCCAAGCTCACAGTGGGTGCCGATCTTGACATACTAGTAGGAGCCAAGACTAAAATATCCACCAACAACGATTTAGATATTGCATCCGGAGCAGAAACTAAGATCAGCTCTACTTCAGACATAAATCTTGGTAGTGGATCTGAGCTCAAACTCAACGGTACTAAAATCAATTTCAATGGCCCAAACAATGCAGAAACTGCTGCGCCCGCTGATTTTGTAAGACCATACGATCTCAGAGATAACCCAGCTACCAGCACAGCAGCAGGTTGGGATCAGCGTTATCAAGCAGGCATTGTGAAGAGCTTCATGAAACGCATACCCATGCATGAACCTTGGGCTCTGCATGAACACCGAGCACCAGATCTGCTAACACCAGATAAAACTGACAGGAACACCTAATCATGGCAACGAGATTATACAATCAACAGACAGCAGCGCAACGTTCTGCCACAGTGACGCAGAATCAAGGACAATTCACCTACAAGGGATTCAGTTCCAGCGAAGCCAGCAAGAACTTCAAACTATACGATATTAATCTTGTCAAACAGGATTTAATCAATCATTTTTATATCCGCAAGGGCGAAAAGTTAGAAAACCCAGAATTTGGCACAGTAATCTGGGACATGCTGTTTGAACCTTTCACACCAGATGTCAAAGAAATCATAGCCAAGGATGTAGAAGCTATCATCAACTATGATCCTAGATTTGCAGTCACCGAAATCAACATAGACAGCACAGATCAAGGCATGCGAATTCAGGCAGATTTAGTCTACATTCCATTCAACATCACAGAACGCATGACCTTGAATTTTGACAAAAACAATAGAGTGATTAACTAAGCAGTTTATTTTTAAGGGTAAATATTGGTATGACCACAACCAGCAGACAAAACAACCTCATACTGAATCAAGATTGGACCAGAATCTATCAGACGTTTAAAAACGCTGACTTCCGCAGCTACGACTTTGAAAATCTGCGCAGAGTCATCATCACACATCTACGTGAAAATTATCCAGAAGATTTCAATGACTACATAGAAAGTTCTGAATACATGGCATTGATTGATGCAGTAGCATTTCTAGGACAAAGCCTGGCATTCCGTATAGATCTTGCCAGCAGAGAAAATTTCATTGAACTTGCAGAAACCAAAGAAAGTGTGCTGCGCATAGCTCGCATGCTGAGTTATAATGCCAAACGCACTGTGGCTGCAAGCGGTTTATTGAAATTTTCTACAGTTAGAACCACCGACAATATCTTAGACAGCAATGGAAAAAATCTTGCTCAACAATTAATAACCTGGAACGATCCTACCAACGCTAACTGGCTGGAACAATTTCTCACTGTGCTGAACTCGTCTATGGCAGACAACACAGAATTTGGTCGCAGTCAAGGATCTGCAACCATACAAGGCATTGCCACAGAACAATATAGATTCCGCACAGCAAACTCTGATGTGCCTTTGTTTTCATTCTCTAAAACTGTGGCCAGCAGAAGTGTGAATTTTGAAATCGTAAGCACAGCTTTTAAAAACAGTGAAAATATATATGAAGAACCCCCAGTGCCGGGTAACCAACTAGGATTTGTGTATAAGAATGATGGATCGGGACCAGGAAGTGCCAACACAGGATTTTTTATATTGTTTAAACAGGGCAGCTTGGAATTAGCAGATTTTACAGTAACAGTGCCGACTACCAATGAAAAAATTGCTGTAGACGCAGGCAACATCAACAATGATGACGTATGGTTGTTTTCTTTAAATTCACAGGGTGCTCAGTTAGAGGAATGGACTAAGGTATCGTCTCTAGTAGGCAACAACATAGCATATAACAGCATAACACAAGACATACGTAACATTTATGCTATCAACACCAAAGAAAATGACAACATCGATCTTGTGTTCGCCGACGGCGTCTACGGTAATCTGCCACAGGGATCGTTCAGAGTATTTTATAGAACCAGCAATGGTTTATCATATACCATATATCCGAATGAATTGAAAGGAATCAATATTTCTGTAGTGTATCGCAACAAAAATAACGTAGAACATACACTGACTATTGGCCTTGCTCTACAAAACACAGTGGCCAATTCCGCAGCCTCGGAAGATATAGATACCATTCGTGCCAATGCTCCTGCAGTCTATTACACTCAAAATAGAATGATCACCGCAGAAGATTATAATCTTGCACCACTGCTAGGGTCACAGAACATTGTAAAAATCAAGGCAGTAAACAGAACTAGCAGCGGCATCAGTAGAAATTTTGATATTCTTGATGCCACTGGCAAGTACAGCAGTATCAATGTGTTTGGCAGTGACGGATACATTTATAAACAACAAGATGAATCTGTGCTGTCGTTTAAATTTACAAATAGAATAGATATTATTAATTTTATTAGACGAAATCTAGAACCTGTATTCACTGATTCTGAAGTTTATAATTTTTATTTTACAAAATTTGATAAAATATTATTCACTGATGCTAATACCGTATGGCAATCTGTTTCCACAGCAACCAGTACAGGTTATTTTAAAAATATTATAGATAATTCGCAGTTGCCGGTCGGAGTGTATTCGACCAGCAATCTAAAATATGTGTTAACTAATGCAGCAGTGAAATTTACAGCCCCCACAGGCAGTAGATTTGAAAAAGGAAAAATAGTCCCAGCCGATGCCAATAACGCAGATCAAACAGATTATATATGGACTAAAATAATCAAAGTCACAGGAGACGGAACTTATACCAAAGGTCTTGGCCCTGTATTATTGAATGTTGCTGTACCGACAGGAGCCATTGCCACTAGGATATTGCCAAGATTTATCAACGATTTGCCCTTAGCTCTCGAAACAGAAATTGTCAATCAGATATTTGAAAATCAAAATTTTGGCTTGAGGTACGAATCTACTGAATCACAGTGGAAGCTGGTTACTAGCAACAATCTTAATCTTGTAGATGATTTTATCCTCGGTAAGGCCGGAGACACCACGAGTACCAACGTCGACAGTTCGTGGATAGTGGCTTTTGTGAGACAACCTGACAGCTACACTGTGAGAATTAGAAGGCTTGGTTATATTTTTGGTAGCGTGAATCAAAATAGATTTTATTTTGATAAAAATGAAAAACGTTACAATGATCAGATAGGAGCAGTAGTCAAAGACCAAATCAAGGTTCTTGGTGTTAATACCGGAAAAGATTTTGTCACACAGTTGATTCAGGATTTTGCATTTGAAATCAGTGATACACTGAAGTTTGATGACGGATATGAAAGCACCAGTGAAATCAAATTGAGTTTTAGAGATTCTGACGACGACGGTGTGATAGATAATCCTGAATCATTTGAAAATATAGTAGGAGTTGACACAGATTTAAATTTTTTATTTTTCAAAACCTCGAACGATATATACGGCAGTAGAATCAACACATTAGTTGATAACTCGTCAGATCTTATATTAATAAGAAACAAACAGACCAACGTAGATCTAACAGATTCTTTAACATACCCCGACCAACAGCTAATTTATTTTTATGACACCAGTGAGAATATAATTAAACGTGTGAATCGAATAACCAATACTCTAGACATTGCCAATGAATATTCTGCAGTTGTGGGTAGAAGAAATCTTAAATTCCAATATATACACAACGCCAGCGTTGATAGAAGAATAGATCCCTCTTCAAGCAATATTATTGACATTTTTCTATTAATTAGAAGCTATGATGAGAGTTATAGAATATATCTGGCCGGCGGCACAGACATACAGCCAGTAGCTCCTACCAGCGAGGCGTTGAGAACAACATTCGGTTCTGCATTGTCCTCGATAAAAAGCATAAGTGATGATATAATATATCATCCCGTCAAATACAAAATTTTGTTTGGAGCCAAAGCAGATCCTGCACTCCAAGCGATATTTAAAGTTGTTAAAAATCAAAATTTATCTATCAATGACAACGATCTCAAGGTAAGAATTATTTCAGCAATTAATAATTTCTTTGATATCAATAATTGGGATTTTGGAGACAGATTCTACATGGGTGAACTTACTACCTATATCTTGAATACAGTAGCACCGGATTTAGCAAATATTGTTATTATTCCAAGACAATCTAGTCAAGCATTTGGCAGCCTATTTGAAATACAAAGCAATCCTGATGAAATTTTAATCAGTGCCGCTACCGTGGATGACATAGAAATTGTGTCCGCAATCACTGCGTCTGAAATAGGCGTAAGAACAAACACAAGTGTGCAGTCTGAAAATATTCAGACCACAACATATAGCAGTGGAGGATACTAATAATGGCTGCTGATAAATTCCCCAAAAGCGGATTGCCTATACGCAGATCAGTAGAACTACTCCCTGTAATTTTTCAAACTCCTGCCAACGATAAATTTTTATCTGCTGTAGTTGATCCACTTATACAACCCGGTGTGTTGGATAAAGTTGTAGGATACCTAGGCCGTAGATACGATAAAACCTATAACGGCAACGATGTTTATGTTGACACAGATGCTACATTGAGAAGCAGTTATCAACTTGAACCTGGAGTGATATTTAAAAATCATGATAAAATAGAAAATTTCTATGATTATATAGATGTAAAAAATCAACTGAAATTTTTTGGAAATACTATTGAACGAGATGATAAGATAACCGGTCAAACTCACTACTCGTGGAATCCTCCAATAGATTGGGATAAATTTATAAACTATCGTGAATACTATTGGGAACCACTAGGCCCACGTAGTATTAATATCGCAGGCCAATCTGCAGAAACTGTCAGCACATATAAAGTTGTTCTAGGCACCACAAAAAATTCATTTGTTTTTAGCCCCGACAGTTATACAAATAATCCCACAGTAACTTTATTTCGTGGCCAAACTTATCAATTTAAAATAAATGCTCCAGGAGAAGGATTCAGCATACGCACAAATTATGATGCAGGATCGTTGCTGTTTAGACCTAATCAATTATATCGAGCAGGTAGTTTTGCTGTATATGATTCTAAACTATGGCGAGCAGTTCGTGATATCACAGTGCTAGATGCCAGTTCAATCACCATAGACAGCGAAGACTGGCAATTTGTAGAATCTGCCAATCAAGGCACAGCATTGATATTCGACAAAGGAGTGACAAACAACGGGATTGAAAATGGCACATTGAGTTTTACTGTACCGTATGACGCACCTGATGTTTTGTATTATCAGAGTAAAATTACTGCTGATGCTTTTGGCAGATTTGTTATCGCCGACATAGAAGAAAATACATTTGTCAATGTAGAATTAGAAATAATTGGAAAAATTACATATACCAGCGGTAATGGTATTGAATTCTCAAACGGTATGATTGTGGAATTTACTGGCAAGGTAATGCCTACAAAATATGCTAACGATTCCTGGTTGATAGAAGGAGTTGGAACAGCTATTACATTGACTAGATTCAGAGATTTAACGGTGCCTGCGTTGAGTGCAGGTGTGCCTGAAGTATTGTTTGACAATGAGGGATTCGATACCCAACCGTTCGATGACGCTTCGGAATATGCTGCATTTAAAGATTATATCACTATTTCTAGAAACAGTGCAGACAACAATCCGTGGAGTAGGTACAATCGTTGGTTTCATAGATCAGTATTGGAAAAAGCCTATAAATTACGGGGAGAAGATTTTCCAGCCACAGAAACCTCAAGAGCCAAACGGCCTATAATTGAATTTTTACCCAATCTACAACTGTTTAATCACGGAACCACAGCAAAGCTATCTGTGGATTATATTGACTCAGTGACCACGGACGTGTTCTCGACCATAGAAGGATCACCTGGGTACAACATAGACGGTGAATTTTTATTTAACGGTGCAAGAATTCTAGTAGTAGCCGACACTGACAGATTATCAAATAATAAAATATACTCAGTGCAATTTATCACACATAATAATTCCACACAGATACATTTACAGGAAACTGAAGATACTGAATCAATACTTGGACAGGGCGTGTCTGTTACCCGAGGCAATAAAAACAAAGGGTTAATGTATCACTTTGACGGTTTAAATTGGGTAGTTAGCCAACAAAAAATCACAGTGAATCAGCCACCATTATTTGATGTATTCGATGGTACTGGAACAAGTTTTGGGGATTCTGACAGCTATTCCGATACAGAGTTTTTTGGTTCGCCTATACTTAGTTATAAACCTGGCAATGGTAGGATTGACAACGAGTTAGGTTTTAGACTAAGTTATCTCAATATAGACAATATTGGAGACATTGAATTTAATTGGAATTGGGAGACACAACTATTTCGATACAACGTTGATAAAACTCCTGTAGCACAAAAAATTTCTACTGGTTTTTATAAAGTTGGATCTAATGTATTTGCCAATGGTTGGCAGAAATTAGACGCAAAGTATACACAACCAATAATAGATAATCGAATAATAGACACTGCAACTGATACCTTGACTTTTAGAACGGTGAGCTGGGAAAGTCTCACAGCTGAACCAGAAATAAATTTTTATCTAAACGGAAGCAAATACCAAGGCACCTGGACAAGAAATAGAGGTACGTTTGTATTTGACAAAACGTTTGCTTCCAAAGATGTGGTTGTGATAAAGATAATTGCTGACATAGAACCCGATCAAGGTTATTATGAAATGCCAACGGGTATAGAAAAAAATCCTCTTAACACAGCGATCGAGTCTTTTACTCTAGGGCAAGCAACTGATCATATTGTAAGTGCGGTAGAATGGTCGAAAGATTTTACTGGAGTTTTGCCGGGACTAAGTAACCTCAGAGACCTGCAAGACTACAGATTGTATGCTTCAAGGTTTTTAAAGCACAGCGGTAATACTCCTTTGGCAGTGATGACATTGTGTGATAAAACACATAACATATTCAAAGCGATACAACATGCCAAAAAAGAATACACAGTTTTTAAAAATAATTTCTTGCAAAGATCTACGGAAATTGATTACAATGACACAGTAAATGACTTTGTAGACGACATCGTCAACAGTCTCACAGCTGTAAAAACTGAACAGGATGCCTTCGCTAATTCGGACATGATAGGCACGGGAGCGTTTACTGCGTTAACCACAGTGGTAGAAGACACAGGAATATCAACATTTAGTCTATCACAACAATTTGATTTAACAAAGCCCAGCACCACAGCAGTGTATGTGTATAAGAATGGCATACAATTATTGAATAATGTTGATTATGCGTTTGACAACACATTTAGCTTTGTGAAATTACTAGTGACACTAGAAGTATCAGATGTAATCGAAATTAGAGAATATCTCAGCACAGCTACTAATCATATACCACCCACTCCTACATCTATGGGGCTGTACAAAAAATACACTCCTAAGAAGTTTCTTGATGACACATACCAAGAGCCTAGACATGTGATACAAGGCCACGACGGTAGTATCACAGCGGCGTTCGGTGATTTTAGAGATGACCTATTGTTGGAATTGGAATTGCGTATCTACAACAATATCAAGCAGGAATACAATCCTGCGGTATTTGACATAGATAAAATACTAGCTGGACATTATGGCGTCGGTGAATATAACAAAAAACAATTAGACAGCATAGTAGTCCAAGATTTTCTAAAATGGATACAAAACACCAATATAAATTACACATTAAATGAATATTTCGACAGTGAAAACTCCTTCACGTACACATATTCAAATATGACAGACCCCACTAAAACTAAGAATATTCCCGGTTACTGGAGGGGAGTGTATCAGCATTTCTATGACACAGATAGACCTCATCGTTGCCCCTGGGAAATGTTGGGGTTCAGCGAACAACCTGATTGGTGGCAAGCAGAATATGGTCCTTCTCCGTACACCAACAACAATTTAATCCTATGGGAAGATCTCGAAGCAGGAATTATTCGCCAAGGCACCCGAGCTGGCAGGCATGATAGATACAAGCGCCCTGGCCTTCTATCGCATATCCCTGTAGACGGTGATGGCGTGTTATTAAGTCCGTTGGATTCCAATCTTGCGCAAGATTTTTCTTTGATCAATAATCGCGGAACATTTGTGCTAGGTGATGTATCTCCGGTTGAATATGCTTGGCGATCTAGTGCAGAATGGCCTTTTGCGATTGTCTCAGCTATGTGTCTCATGAAACCATTTGAGTATATTCCTGATAACTTTGATCGGTCGAGAATTACCAAAAATAAACTAGATCAATACATCAATACAAACACAGGGTTATTTGTTACAGTGGATGATATTGCGTCAAATGTTTTAGATGTTAACTCAGTAGGCTTGGTCAAATACCTCATTAGTTACACAAAAGCACAAGGATTATCTGCAGACAGTCTGCAGGAAAAAGTTGAAAAACTAGATGTGGCTCTTAGTTTTAGAATGAGTGGGTTTGTCGACCAACAACAGCAGAAATATTTATTAGACTCTAAAAATCCTGCGTCAACAACTGCTAGTATTTTCATACCTCCTGAAAACTATGACATCATATTCAATGTAAGCAGCCCGATAACCACGATTAATTATAGTGGAGTGAGATTAGAAAAAACCACAGGTGGTTGGATAGCAGCAGGGTATGATGATATACATCCCTACTTTAACTATCATTCGCCTCAGGCCAGTGAAAAAGATCCTGTGATTTCTGTTGGTGGTGTGAGCGAGCCGTTCACAGATTGGATAGAAGAAAAAAACTATAACAATGGGGCGTTGGTGCGATACCAAAGCAATTTTTACCGTGCATTAAAAACACATCGAAGTAGCGGAGATTTTGACCGTGCGCAATGGCAGAAACTAAGAGATGTACCAAAGATAGGCGCTGTAGAAGCAAGGCGTCGACGTATATTTAATACCATCACAGTGAGACAACTCAGCTACGGCACACTACTTACAAGTATACAACAAGTGGTAGATCTGCTGTTGGGCTATGAAAGTTATCTCAAAACACAAGGGATTATATTTGATAATTATGATGCTCAAAATGCCACCAGCCAAGACTGGCTTAGTGCTTCAAAAGAGTTTATGTTCTGGACCAAGCACAATTGGGAATCGGGAGCAATCATAGCACTAAGCCCCGCAGCACAAAAATTAGAAATTTCTGTAGCTGTCGGTACCGCAGATAATCTCGTAGATGGATTTTATGATTACCAGATATTCAAAGGCGACGGAACCGCACTGGCTCCAAGATTCCTAAATGTCAATAGAAGTTTTCAGAATATAAAATTAGAAACTACTAACACCACCGACGGTATATATTACGCACGATTGCATTATGTGATTAAAGAGCATGTCACCGTGTTCGATGATCGCACAGTGTTTAATGACATAATTTACGATAAATCTACAGGATATCGGCAAGGACGCATAAAAATGCAGGCATTCCGAACCGTGGACTGGGACGGAGATTATACTAGTCCAGGTTTTATATTTGACAATGTTAATATAGATGTGTGGAAGCCATTTAAAGATTATAAACTCGGTGATATAGTATCTTACAAATCTAACAATTATACCAGCCTGGTCAACCAATTAGGTTCGGAAATATTTATTAATTCGTCATGGGCTAAATTAGACTCTACGCCAGTTAAGCAACTTGTTTCAAATTTTGATTACAAGATTAATCAGTTCAGCGATTATTTTGAAACTACATCACAAGGTATAAATCAAAGTCAACGTGAACTTGCTAGACACGCCGTGGGATATCAACAGAGAGATTATCTGCAGAACCTAGCAGAAGACAGTGTAAGCCAATTTCAACTGTATCAAGGATTTATTAGAGAAAAGGGCACATCGAACAGCATTACCAAAATATTCGACAAGCTGAGTAGATCTGGCTCAGGCAGTATTGTTCTCAACGAAGAGTGGGCATTTAGACTGGGTCAGATGGGTGGCACAGATCAATTCACAGAAGTTGAAATACAGTTGGAAAAAAATAAATTTAAACTAACTCCTCAACTGCATATTTCCAGTCTTTCAATAAGCGACACTGTTTTAGATCCGTATTATCGTATCACCGCTAACGATTTCACCATTGCTCCTGTGCCTTATACAGTGGATTTTTTACCCACCACACTCGATACCGAGCCGTTGTTTACAGCAGGCTATGTCAGTGCCGACCAGTGCCAACACACTGTTAAAAATCTAGATGCCTTGACCACACTAGATATCGACACGGTCAATGAAGCTGATCACATCTGGGTGACATTTTATCAAGATTCGTGGCAAGTGCTACGAGTAAATGAATCTGTGCTTCTTTATGTTTTGGAAGTGGTTAGAATAGATGATACCACAGTTACATTGACATTGAATCGTCCGCATTCTATAGCAGTTGATGATTTTATAGGTATTCGTGAAATTTTCAATCTAAAAGGATTTTTCAAAGTTAGTTCAGTAACTAATACAACTATCACAGTCACAGTGAACGCAGACATAGAAGATCCTGAAATAGACAGCAGCACCACAGCTAATCTGCAGTTATTGACTGTTGCTAGATTTGTTGATTACTCCGATGTAGATCAACAGGCCGCAGCACTGTTAAAAAACAAATCTTTGGTTTTCGTAGACAACAACGGCAACAATCAATGGGAAGTTGTTGAAAAGAATAAGATTTATTCAGCAAAAAACATAGACAACGTTGGACTATCTGCCCCACTAGGTGCAGGCACAAAGGTAATTTATGACAATGTTAATAGACACACGATTGTGGCTATTCCAAATTCAGGATTTGTCAACGTGTATGTTGAAGACGACACCGGACTGGTGTTAAAACAGATTATTGCACCACCGGTAGGCTTTTATGAAGCAGCACTGGGGTCATTTGGTGAAAAGATGGCAGTCAGTCCGGACGGCAGATATCTAATAATAGGCGCTCCTAGAGCCAGCGGAGTAACCAACAGATACCGAGGCGAATGGGCAGTGGACGTGTTTTATGCACAGGACGACATTGTGTTGTACAGTGGTAGATTATATCGAGCACTAAACGCTAACACAGCAGCCGTCGACGGCAGTTCAGAAATAGCTATAAATTCAGATGACTGGGTTCCACATACCACTGTTATCCCTGCTGAAACGTCAGCACCCAACCCCGGTTATTATCAACAGGGCATGGTTGCTGTATACGAATTTGTCAGCGGAAGATATGTTAACATCGAAACATTTGTGAGCCCGAGACCAATAGACAATGAAAAATTTGGATCTGAAATTACCATTGGTGTAAACGGAACCGAATATTATCTAGCAGTATCTGCTGTAGGATCGTACAATAACACAGGCAGAGTATATCTTATCAAGCACACAGGCACAGAGTGGACACACATGGAGAATCCTCTTTACAGAGGTATCTACAATCTAACCGATTCCTACAAGCAAGATGAAATAGTATGGCAGGCAGCACAAGATCCTATTTCAGAAACAGTGCGAGGTAATCTATGGCAGAGTCTAGACGGGTCAACATCAGATGGCAGCACCATCACACTTGATTCACAGAATTGGCTCAAAGTCAGCGATATATCAACGCATTGCTCTCTACCAACTAACATCTCTGTAGAAGACGACGGATCTACCCAGGAGTTTACTACCACAGGCCTATTAACTAATTCACAAAAAGCAGAATTAATCAAGCAGGGCGACCAGTTTGGATATTCTATGGCCATGAGTAGGGACGGCAGCATTTTAGTTATAGGCGCTCCAGACAGCGATGGACAATACTTTGCTAATTATCGCGGAGTATGGCGAGCTGATGTTGAATATGTAGAAGGAGAAACAGTGAGATTCCAGGGATCGCCTGGCACTGCTTATCAATATTATCAATTGGGAGATGCATTTTTAGGCCCAGACAGCACATACCGCAGCTACAATGAAGATCCTTCATCAAGTGCCAATTGGCAACAGGTAGGAGACAGCACCACAACATCAAGTGGTAAAATTTTTGTTTACAAGAAAACAGTGTATGATTCATATGAATTTGTTCAGATGATCAATGCAGGCACACTGTCATCATTTACTGATATAGATTCTGGACTGGTGATAAGCACAGGAGATCAATTTGGCTTTGCTATGGATCTAGATTCCAACGGAAACACTCTTGTGGTTTCTAGTCCAAGGTCGGATGTGAATTATCAAGACCAGGGTGCTGTTTATGTTCTAGAACTAGATCAACAAACAACTGAATTCCGTGTTAAACAGCGCCTGCAGAGTTATGAAATCTACGCCAACGAATATTTTGGTTTTGCTGTTTCGATAAGTCCAGACAAGTCCAAAATAGCAGTTGGTGCTAGAAATACCAAAACTCCTTTTCCTATTAGTTTTGATATATTAGAAGGCACAACATTTGATAATGCAAGAACAAGATTTTACATCGAGCAAGGGTTCACTGGCGGTGTCTATGTATTTGACAACAAAGATCAGTTGTTCTTTCTCACAGAAAAACTAGACAGTGATTTACAGGCAGATGAATCATTCGGGCACAGCATAGACTGTGTAGGTACAAAATTACTAGTAGGATCGCCATACTTTAAAAACACAGACTCAAACGCATATGAAGGCACAGCTCGTTTGTTTACAGCCAGTGCAGATGCAAGTTGGTCTGTGCTTACAAGCCAACAACCATTGGTAGATTTAAGAAAAATTAAAAAAATTGAACTCTATGATAATGTAAAAAATGTAAAGATACAAGACATAGATTTCATTGACGCTGCAAGGGGAAAAATTCTCAATATTGCAGAACAAGAAATTAAGTATAAAACACCATACGATCCTGCGGTGTATTCAATAGGCACAGCTGAAGTGGTAGTAGATACGACTATAAACTGGCTAGAAAAAAATGTAGGAAAACTATGGTGGAATACCAGCACTGCAAAATTTCAATATGCAGAACAAAAAGACTCTGCGTATAAAACAGGGAATTGGAATCAACAGGTAACGGGCTCAAGCATAGATGTGTATGAATGGGTTGAGACAGTGCTGTTGCCCAACGAATGGGCAGCTTTAGCAGATACAAATGCAGGACTTGTTCAAGGAATTAGCGGTCAACCGTTATATCCTAACAATGATGTTTACAGTGTAAAATTTTTCTTTAGCCCAACTACTGGACTTGTAGCGGAAACATTATATTATTATTGGGTAAGAAGCAAAGCGGTTATTCCCAACAACATGCCAGGCAGAACAAAATCTGCCGCAGATGTGGCTGGATTAATTTCTAATCCAGCAGGATCGAACCTTGCTTTTGTAGCATTGATAGAATCCAATAAGTTCCTTACATACAATTTCAAAACCATAATGCTGTCCGATACAGCATTGCTCAACCTACAAATAAACAACAGCTTGGAATCACAGAATCCGATCCATAACGAATACCAACTGCTCACAGAGGGAGTGGCTGATAATGTGCCTTCTGCTAAGTTAGAGAATAAATGGATTGACAGTCTTGTTGGTTCGGATATAGTTGGAAATACAATACCTGATATAAATCTTCCAGCTAAACAAAAATATGGTATAGATTTTAGGCCACGTCAGTCTATGTTTGTGAATAGGCTGTTGGCATTACAAATTGTTATAGAATATATCAATAAGATATTGATAAATGAAACCTTTGCTGAAACCATAGAATACATCAATTTAAACAAAGTAGATGCAGCTCCTAGTGCTGTTCTCAATATATATGATATTGCAGTAGACACTGAAATAGATCTGCAGACAGTCGGCACGGTGAATACAAAACGTGCTGTGCTTCGTGGTAATTTAATCAATGGCGAATTAGACACAATAGATATAATAGATCCGGGATATGGTTACAAGCCTAAAGAATTATTTGATCAAGAACAATCTGGAATTTATATCGGTCCTCCAGTGATAATCACCGGCGATGGATTGAATGCCACCGCAATATGTCACATTGATGGACAAGGCAGGGTAATTGCTGTAGTAGTTACTAATCGTGGTAAGAAATACAGCGTGATCAAAGTTGAGGTAAGATATTTTTCTGTGTTAGTAAACAATGATGCAACGCTGAATAATTTCTGGAGCATATATTCTTGGGATGATCAACGCAAGACATATTTCCGTAGTAGATCACAAGCATATGACACAACAACATATTGGAATAAAGTAGATTGGTTTAAACTTGGATACAGTGTAAATCTACGTGTTATCAGAGAATATTCTAATATTTTTGAAGTAATTGATGACCTTGTAATTATAGGCGATATAATAAAAGTTAAAGAATATGCCGCAGGCGGATGGGCAATATTTGAAAGAATACAAGAAACGGGTCAAACGTTTTTAGACAAGTATCTATTGGTTGGTAGACAAAATGGCACGATACAACTTGACTCTGCACTATACAATGCAGGGGTAACCGGGGTAGGGTTCGACAACACCCAGGCATTTGATACCACAACCTATGACATTGAAAATTCGCAAGAACTCAGAAATATTTTCGCAGCAGTAAAAGAAAATATATTTGTGGGGGATTATGCGGTTGAATGGAATAAGCTGTTCTTTGCCTCTATTAGACATGTTCTCAGCGAGCAACAATATGTTGATTGGGTTTTCAAGACCAGTTTTCTCAACGCCACACATAATATAGGACCACTAGCAAGCCCGCCAAGTTATAAGAATGATAATTTATCAAGTTATCAGGAGTATATCAACGAAGTTAAACCTTTTAGAACCACAGTTAGAGAATATGTAAGTCGATATGACCAACCAGAATCATATGCATCAGCGGTAGCTGACTTTGATTTACCACCAGCATATTCTATATTTGACGGCCGAGCCAACCCGGTCAATTCTACGTCTTTTGAAATATCACAGTACCCATGGAAATGGTGGACAGATAATAAAGGCTTCGAAGTTACAGCTATAGAAGTGTACCAGCAAGGCACAGAATATCTCACTCCACCCAAGGTATTGATAGAAGGAAACGGTGTCGGAGCAACAGCCCGTGCATTTATTTCAAATGGTAGAGTGTCTGGTATACAGATGTTGACTCAAGGCATGGGATATCTCACAGCTCCGACAGTTACATTAGTAGGAGGAAACTCATCTACTGCCGTGCCCGCTCGAGCCACTGCAATCATAGGCAATTCTCAAGTGCGTGTGTTTGATGTGTCTTTGAAATTTGATAGACTTTCTACCAACGGGATCTATGAGAATTTTTCGCAGACACAGACATTTACTGCCAGTGGCAGTAGTGCTGTATTCTTTTTGAATTATGCACCGACGAATGATAAAAATCGAATCAGAGTCACTAGAAAAATATTCACCACACAAAAAACACAAGTGGTTCTAGGCAGTGAATTCCAGATATCATTGTATTATCAAAACACTGGTGGTTACAAATTGCTGCGTGGAAAGCTAGTGTTTAATCAAGCCCCGTTGATAGGTGATGAAATCACTGTAATATATGACAAAAACATAGAATTGTTTGATGCGGTAAACAGGATCCAACAGATCTACACGCCAAAAGCAGGCATGCTAGGAAAAGAACTGAACCAACTAATGACAGGTATTGATTTTGGTGGCGTGAGAATACAAGGCACAACATTTGATGTCACTGGTGGTTGGGATGCCTTGCCGTGGTTTACCGACAGCTGGGATTCAGTTGAAGCCAGCGCAGATTACTATTTCATAGTAGATGGTATTACGGTATTTGTAGATTCCACAGTAATATATTTGAAAAATGAAATTCTAGAAGTTAATGGGGTGTTGTACAAAGCACTGAAAGACAGCGTAGACGCCGCAGGAAACATAATCATCCCGACTATATCAGAAGAGTGGCAAGCGTTCTGGGAAATATTCACAGTGAGATTACCGTATGTACCGGCTGCCGATCAGAAAATTAACATTTACATCAAACGCAAAGATACCAACATCACTGTACGGGTAGATGATGAAAATTATATTCAGTATGGTGTAGACGGCAGCAGTATTTTAGATTCAAGCACAGGCACTAATTCAGCAGCGGAAATGCCAACATTCGTAGGCAACGGTGTCACTGATGGTATTCAAATAGGTCAGTATCTATTAGTAAACAATGGAGATACGTTGATTTTCCGTCCTGAAGAAAGTGATGGCAGTGTGTCAATTACCGATGAGAATATTTTAGATACCAAACTCAGCGGCGGATCGTTGTCAGCCATCAGTGCTGCTTATGCTACAGCCACAGGCACAACTGCAGAAGAAATTGCCATTACAGGTGGAAAATTCATCGACAAAGAAAATGTTCCAGCACCTGAAGAAAATATACCGGGACAGGTGATAGACAGCGTATCTATCAAAGTATATAACAACAAGCCGTCCGGAGCAGCTGCATTACAATCAAAGATTACAACTGCCAACGGTCAAGACACTGTATTTGCTGTGGGACAAACAGTGTTAGAAAACTCTTCAATATTTGTTTATGTAGATAATACTGCAAAAATTCTTGGACAACACTACACCATAGATTTCACTGCTGCAAATGTAGATTTTATCTCAGCACCAGCAGACGGCGAATTGGTTGAAATTTTAAGCATAGGGATCGGTGGTGTTGGTATACTAGACTATCAAAATTATGTAGCCGACGGTACAACTGGATTATTTCTTACCAATGCAGGGTATGATGTTACTAGTGCTGTATTTGTTACACTTAATGGATCTCAAGTTGATGTTGGATTTCGCAACAGCACTGAAATCATAGATGCCGTAGGAAAAACGTTGGTTGAATTTGCAGTTACTCCACAACTAGGTGATGTAATTAAAATAGCATGCCTATCAGCATCATCGGATGTGGATTCGTCGGGGGTGTCTCTAGTTCAGGTAAACACACAGACCTTTTATTATGAAGGCAGCACACGTAGTTTTGATCTCAATGGATTCAGTGAGCTTGCAAGAGGGTCATCGCTTGGTTCAACAATAGTTGAAGTGAATGGACAAGTGCTTATAGGACCAGACACAAATTATGTAATATATGACGGTACAAACAATCAGTTCACCCTTGGTACAGACCCATTTGTATCTGGAGGCAGTATATTGCCTGCTGACATCAAAGTATACATTAATAATATTCTTAGGGTATTTGTTATAGATTATACATTCAACGGTCCCGACAAGGTATTGATAGTCAAACCAGAAAGATTAGTATTAGGCGATAAAATAAAAATTGAAAACAGTTTGAATGCACAGTATTCTATACAAGGAAATAATATAATAATTGACAGTGAATTTGATTTTGGGTTTCCTGGTGATTCCACATTGTCTGATTCGACATATCCTTCTGTGATTGTCACATGGTTTGGTGAATATCCTTCTATGAATATTATCCAGGATGAAACTGCTGGCGGCAAAGTTAATTACCAACTTGCTCAGATTCCTGTCTCGGCAAGTTATGTATGGGTATATGTAAATGGCACTAGACTTCACCAAGAAAAAGATTATTTTGTAAATTTGCCAAGAGCTGTAGTATATCTCAATGTCGTGACCATACCCGAGGACAGAGTTAAAATTATAATTTTTGGTAATGATATTTTTAAATTGCCTTCGGCTTATGAAATACACAAAGACATGTTAAATGTATTCCACTTTAACAGATTTTCAAAAGCATCATGCAAACTCACTAAACCATTAAGATATTTTGATACCACTATAGAAGTGTCGGATGCAAGTGAACTAGGCCAGCCAATTGTATCTAGAAATTTACCAGGCATTGTGTTTATTGGGGGTGAGCGAATTGAATATATGACCAAGACAGGAAATGTGCTTGGACAGCTACGCAGGGGTGTGCAAGGAACAAGCATAGCGGAAAACTATGCGATAGACACAGTATTGGCTGAAGTTGGGTACGGTGAAGTTATTCCGTATAATGAAAATCAGCAGAGGATTGATTTTACCAGCGACGGTAGCACATTATTAATCGGTCCATTAGATTTCATCCCCTTAAAAGGCACAAGAATCGGTGATTGGTATAGAGATACTATCCCTTCTACACACGGGCCCTGCGATCAGATAGAAGTATTTGCAGGTGGTCGTAGATTGAAAAAAGATCCTCAGGATGTCTATCTAGAAATCAACGGAGCAGCAAGTCCCGAGGCAGATCAAACTCAAGAGGCGGAATTCAGTGTTGACGGCATTTCACAACAAATTAGATTAACCGCTGCTTTACCTGCCGGAACTAGGGTGACGGTGATTAGACGACTAGGACAAACTTGGCATGCCAGGGGCAATACCACAGCAGCAGATGGTATAAGTTTATTAGACACTGCAACTCCTATAGCTAAATTCATTGTGGAAAAGACTACCACGATACCTGAATAAATACATGATGGAACAAAAAGAGATAAAAATGCCAAATAATCAAGATCAATCAGTTCAAAACACACAATCTCGTCCTAATGAAACAGGAGGATTTAATTTTGAAGGCCACATCAAAATTCATGATCCTGAAACAAAAGAAATTTTTGTTGATAAACGCAACGCTATACACTATGAAAATATGAGCGTAGCTATGGTAAACAGCCTTAGCAATCAAGGATACGGTACCGTATATCAGATGATTTTTGGCACAGGTGGAACCACTGTAGACCCTACAGGTCTTATAACTTACCTTACACCAAATACTATTGGTGTTAACTCTAGTCTTTATAATCAAACTTATCAAAAAGTAGTTGATCAAAACGCTATTGAAAATCAAGATCCTGTAAGAAATAAAATGGAAATTAGGCATATCAGCGGCGCAACTTACAGTGATATTGTGATCAGCTGCCTGTTAGATTACGGCGAACCATTAGAACAAGAAGCATTTGATAACAGTGTTGACATGAATGGTGAATTTGTGTTCGATGAATTAGGACTAAAAAGCATTGGCCAAGATGGTTCTGAAGGAAAATTACTCACACATGTGGTATTTCATCCCGTGCAGAAAAGTCTTAACAGACTGCTTCAAATTGACTACACTATCCGTGTGCAGAGTTTGACCGGATTCACTGAGATATAATCATGCCATATATTGTTAATTTTACAGACAAAGAAAATAAAAGTCCAATTACGGTATTTGATAATACTTCTAGCACAGACACCAGCTTGACATTTCCTGGAAGAAACGTCACAGGTTACGGTCAGATCATCGCAGAGAATTTTTTATCACTTTTAGAAAATTTTGCATCTACCAACCAGCCCGTAAATCCTGTAGAAGGACAGCTTTGGTATGACAGCACAGGTGGCACACAGACTCTAAAAATATGGGATAATACTGCATGGAAAGCTGTATCCGGAATACAAAAAGGAGTTAGTCAACCTTCAGTAGAAACCAGCAAACTAGGAGAGCTATGGGTAGATACTACTAATCAACAACTGCGTATATTTACAGGTACTAGATGGATATTAGTTGGACCGGTTGAGAGTTCAGTCGGCGGCCTGAGATACGGACCGGTAATAGAAAAAATTGCCGATGCTGATAATTTAGACAGATTTATTCTCACATTTTATATTGCTGACATTCCTGTGATTGTATTCAGTAAAGACAGTTTTACACCAAAGACTTTGATAACAGGATTTGATATTATTAAATCCGGTATAAACATCAGTGCTCCTGCTACTTCGGGCGAAATCGCAAATTTCGTGGGAGGGTTTTTACCTGTGCTGAATGGTACAGCAAGAAATGCAGAAGCACTATCTATTTCTGGTGTAGAAGTACAAGCAGGCAAATTTCTTAGATCAGACGTAATTAATACCACAAATTTTGAAATTAAAATAAAAAACAACAACGGTATTTCAATCGGAGCCGACGAAACATTCAAGTTATCGGCTACTGCAACGTCTAGTAATATCTATAACTCATCTGCTGGTAGTTCTATTGATATTCAGACAAACCGCAATGGTATTCCGGCAACAATCTTGAGGATCGTCGACGACAAAATCGGTATTAATCAAAGTAATCCACTGGAGGTGTTGGATATACAAGGCAATGCCAAAATTACAGGATCCTTTATCACTACTAATACTGCTGCTAGTACCAATTTGAATAATGGCAGTATCATTACACAAGGCGGCATTGCGGTCGCTAAAAATATTATTGTTGGTGATGGCGCTGACGTCACAGGTCCCCTGCAGACAAATATCATCGTTCCAAAAACCACTAACACATATGATATAGGCACCGTTACACGACGCTATAACAACATACGTGCCAAAACAATTATAGCAGACACCATACAGGGAGTGCTTGAGGGCAACATCAGTGGCAACGCCAATACTGCTACTGCGCTCAGCACAACTACTAGTTTTCAATTAGCAGGTGATGTTATTTCGCCTGCTGTGCAATTTGACGGCCAAGTAGGCAGTTCTACAAAAATTCTTAATGCCACTCTTACTGCGAACATTATTGCAGGAAAAGATACCCCCACACCTAATATTGGCAAAAAAGGCGATTTTGTTTTAACCTACAGACCTAGTGAAAGTACGTTGGCTAGTTCTGGTCTACTTAAACAAACCAGAGAAGTTTTTCTTGGCGATCTAGCAGTACCAATAGGAGCTATTCTACCTTATGCAGGGGCAAATGCTCCTAGCGGTTATTTACTTTGTGACGGAGCAGAAATTGAACGAGCAAAATTCTCAGATCTGTTTGACATCATCGGTAACGGATATAATGGTTCTGCGGCATTAGTAGGAGTAAACACATTTCGAGTTCCTGATCTTAGGGGTAGATTTCCACTTGGCAGAGACAACATGGATAATGCAGGCACCGTGCCGATTGTAACGGGCGGTTATGTGGATTCAGGAGGTGGCACGGCGGGTCGTGTTCCTGACGTCCAAGCAACGATTCTTGGCGGAGCAGCAGGACAAAGTTCTATCACACTAGCGTTATCAAATTTACCAGAACACAGTCATACTCTGTCGACCTCTACACAAGATTATTCGGCAGTGGCGTTAACTACAACACTGGATCCATTGGCAACTTCCGGACTTGGGCCAACAGCCCCTGGACAAGCGCAATATCTCAAAGACAGTGGCGGAGTAAAAAAACCCTTGGGTGTGACATTAGCTACACCAGTAGGATTGATGAATCCTTTCTTGGCATTGAATTATATCATAAGATCAGGACCACCAGCTTTTTAACAGAGTAAAATATGGCATATCAAATTAATAAAACTGACGGTACAATTGTAGCAACTGTGGCAGACGGACAGATTGACAGTCTTTCTACTGATATTACTCTTATAGGAAAAAATTACAGCGGATTTGGTGAAGCATTCAACGAAAATCTCATTAGAATGTTAGAGCATTTTTCCAGCATCACTGCACCTATACATCCTATAAAAGGCCAAATATGGTATGACTCTAGTCAAGCAAAATTAAAAGTTTACAACGGTGTTACTTTCGTTCCTGTAAGTTCAGCCACTGTATCGAGCTCTCAACCAGCTACGCTGGCTGCAGGCGATCTTTGGTATGATAATGTTGGGGAACAATTATACTTTTTTGATGGTACTACTGCTGTGTTGCTTGCACCAGCCTACAGCAGTGTGCAAGGGATTAGTGGACTTAGAATTGACACTATTCTAGATACACTCAACCAGACTAGAGTAGTAACTAGTCTGTACAATAATGGTGTACTGTTAGGAATTTTTTCCAAAGACAGTTTTACTCCTAAAATAGAAATTATAGGATTTACGGGTAGTGTTGCACCTGGATTCAATGCCGGGTCTTTGGCAAACTTTAAAATACGTGCAACCTGCACTGACAGTGATAGTTTAGGAGGAGCACCAGCAACTACGTATGTTCGAACTGATACATCTAACAGTATAAATGGTCAGTTACAGATTACCAGTGACTTGGGTGTGGTAGTAGGTTCAGCCGGTCAGGCAAATTTATTTGTCAACACTGGAAATGTGATATTAAGCAATTCTGCGACGGATAGGAACATTCAGTTCAGTGTGCGCAAAGGCATTACGCAGGAAACAGCTTTTGAGATCAATGCATCTACAAGAACTGTGAGTCTATATTCAGGATTCATAGATAGTACAGTGGCCACGGGTGGAAATCTAGTGGTAAATGGCAATCTTACAGTTGAAGGTACAACCACAACCATAAACACTACCGCAGTTGCAATAGAAGACAAAAACATAGTCATAGCTAATGTTGCTAGCCCTACAAACGTCACAGCCGATGGTGCAGGCATCACTATCAAAGCATCTACAGACAAAACCATAGCCTACAGCAATAGTAGTAATTGGCTCGACATATCCGAGACACTGAATTTAGCTGCTGGTCGAGCAGTGTATATTGGTGGTACCAAGGTAATAGATGGTAACAGTCTAGGATCCGCTATCACAAGTATTCCGGGAGTTAGTTCTTTCGGTACTCAGACTGTAGTCAACATCGGACCAGGGGCTCCGGCAGTCACTCAGATGAGATTGGAAAACCATAGAATCAGCACTGTAAGCACAAATTTTGACATTGAATTAGAACCAGATGGTTCTGGAAACGTAGCACTGATCGGTTCGCCTAGAATCACAGGCATGCAAGACCCTGTATCTGCCCAAGACGCTGCTACTAAAGAGTATGCAGATAACAAAGTGGAATCGAGACCTTTGATTTTTGCTATTGATTTGTCTGACGGTAAATCTAATTCTTACATTATTGCAAATATATTAAATAATCTTGCTCCTGTGAGTGAGTATAGAGCAGGTACATATGCTAGGATCTTATGTAACTTAATCAGCAATAATACGCAGTCTTTGGAAATTAATTCTTTGCCACCGGCAATTTCCACAGCGGCATTTCTAACTACTCTAGGTGGAGCCAGTAGTCTAGCAATCACTAACATCAGTTTCCCCACAGCAACTATAGCTGCGGCAAGTGTATCGGTAACAAGAATTATCAAAGAATTTCAAATATCTGGAGGAGTGTGGACATGGCAGTCAGATCTATCATTACCTCCATAATGAACTAGGAGCGGCATAAATGGCCTATGTAATTAACAAGTTCAATGGTGAACAACTGGTGGTGCTGTCAGACGGCACCCTGGATACCACCACCAGTCTTGGATTGGTTGGTAGAAACTATGTGGGCTATGGAGAAACCCAGAATGAAAATTTTGTGTTTCTCTTGGAAAATTTTGCCAACGATTCGCCACCATCAAGGCCATTAGTTGGTCAGATATGGTTCAGCACCACAGACAACACCGCGTACAGTTATGATGGCGCACAATGGAACCCCATAGGATCTGCCAGTGTAAGTCCGACAGCTCCTACAAACACCAACGCCGGTGCTCTATGGTTTAAGACTCCTATCAATCAACTGTTTGCATATACCGGCACAGAGTGGAAATTGATAGGACCAGAATCTGTTACTGGATTTGGGTCTACCAAAGCAAGATCAGGGACCTTGGATGACAGCACCGGTAATCCTCGTCCAGTGATATTTTTAGAAACCAATGACGTGATATTTGCTATCTGCACTGCGGCTGCTTTTACTATCAATACAAACAACCCAGTTGCAGGTTTCAGCAACAGTCTATTCATAGGAATCAATCTTTCTAGCACGGCTAAGATCAATGGTAGTATAACCGGCAATGCTGCCACGGCTGATCAGTTAGCAACAGCTAGATTAATCAACGGAGTACCATTTTCAGCTGCGTCAGATATCACAATCACAGCAAACACCACCAATACATTGAAAAAAGGTGATTACATTCTAGGATCAGATTTCAATGGTGCGGTAGAAAGAACGTGGAATGTGGATGCATCGTCCGCTAATCTCATAGGCAAGATAGTTGCCAGAAACTCACAGGGTGGATTTTCAGCAGGTACAATAACAGCAGATTTTGTTGGAGATCTTACTGGCAATGTAACGGCAACTAGCGGAATCAGTACTTTCAATACTGTTCAGGCCACGCAATTTATTGGCGCACAGTTGTCTGGAAATTCAGCCTCGGCCACAAGATTAGCCACCACTAGAACTATAAATGGTGTGGGATTCGACGGATCTTCTAACATCACCGTCACAGCTAGTGCCGGAACATTGACTGGTAACAGTCTTAACAACTCCGTGACATTGAGTGCGCTAACACAAGTGGGCACATTAGATTCATTGACAGTGAATGATAGCGGTATATTTGTGGGTAGTGGAAGTCAGTTAAGATTGTCGGTGGACTCAAGTATACCTACAATTAGATCAGTCACAGGAAGATTGAATTTTGACATGGGGCCAACTGGACCAGACATAAACTTTGTAGACTCTGCAACATCATTGAGTTTGGGCGGCCCGGAATCGCCTGCGTTGATTGGTGGTAACACCACTAATCTTGGAATTCCAGGATACAGATTTGCTGATATCTATGCAGACAATTTTTTCGGTAATGCTGATTCAGCCACGTTATCTCTACGTGCGACCAACCTAGCAGGCGGAGGTCTCGGTGCTATACCCGTGCAGACTAGTACAAGTAACACAGGATTCTTGGGACTAGGCGCAGACAACTATGTTCTACGAGCTAGACCCGGTGGTCCGGCATGGGAACCACTGACCTTAGAGCAGTTGAACAAAGGCAGCTTTATCAACATGGTCAACAGCACTACCAGCGGTAGTGTGAACCTATTTAATTCTACAGTACCTGTGACAATATCTGTAGATGCGACATCAGCTAACACAGCCAGCAAAGTGGTAGCACGTGATGCCAGCGGCAATTTTTCAGCAGGCACAGTATCAGCAAATTTAAGTTTGCCTACCAGCGGTGTAATAAGCTGGCCAAATGATCAATTTGGAGGGGGCAGTGATGTTGGAAGAATTGATATGTATTCCGGCGGCGGTGAAGCTCAAAGGCTAAGACTATATGTAAACAATGATGCCGACGACATTATCGAATTAGATGCTGCCGGCGGAGTTTTAATTACTAGGGGCAATATTACTGCTGCCGCAACACCGACATCGGGCAGCCATGTTGCTAATAAAACTTATGTGGACACGGTAGTTTCGTCGGCAAAATACTTTGATGTATTTTCTAATGGAATTCAAAGTCCTGGGCCACAGAGTTTTCCAGAAAGAACAATTAGAGGATTTTCAGCTTATTCAAGCACTGATTTTCCAGGCGCATATTTTGGAGGAGTGACTGTAAACGGTCCTAGTGGAGTATATTCTGGACAGTTAGCATTCAATTGGAATTCTGAAGAATCCGCTCCTTCGGGATTGTATTTCAGAGTCAATGATGACACTAGTAACACATCTGAGTGGAGTGGTTGGCGTAGAGTTGCTACGCTAGCAGACATCTCAACGCCACCGACATTGCCTACATTCATATCCGGCGTGTCATACAGCACGTCGGGATTCACTAATCAAGTCGGATCATTCAACGATGGTGCAAACTTTTTTGATGTATTCCCCCCAGCAGGAAAAAGTATGGGAAATATTATAGCATTCATACCGTCTATACATGTAATTCATTATGCCGGCGGGGTCGACGGTAATGATTCGATAAGATGCACATATTCTTATCTCGCTGATAGAATCAGGGTATACGTGCAGAATACAGAACAGAGGTCTACACCTGCAGCAAATTATTTGGCCATTTGGAGTTAATCATGCATTATGTCTGTATAGAAAATAACACCGTAGTAGCGATATTAAATTATCTACCTAGTGTTCCTAGCACTGTAAGGCTGCAGGAAATCACAGATCCCCAGGCCGAGCAACTTAGAGCACAAACACATTATTTTGATGTTGCTGATAGCACTGTCAAACCAGTAGCAGAGAATGTTGCAGCACAAAAGACAACGGAATTGGCTAACGCACAAGAACGCGAATTTTTAAATAACACAGATTGGAAGATTCTTAGACATTTAAGGCAGAAAGCACTGAATATCGCCACAAGTCTATCAGATACAGAATACATACAACTCGAACAGCAGCGTGAAGCCGCAGCAGCTCGTGTAGTATCACAGCAATAAATACAAGATATTAGGGGTCCACAGCATGGCATACGAAGTCAACAAATTTAATGGGGTATTTATAACGTCTGTAGCTGACGGTACAATAGACACCACTACTGATCTTAGATTGGTGGGAAAAAATTACGCAGGCTACGGTGAAGTGCAGAATGAAAATTTTGTGCATCTATTGGAAAATTTCGCAAATATCACAGCACCGCCAAAAGCCATAACCGGACAAATTTGGTTTGACACAGCTGCAAAAAAACTCAAGTTCTATGATGGAGCCAAGTTTAAAACAGCAGGTGGGGCAGAAGCTAGTGCGTCAGCTCCCAGCGGATTGTCAGTGGGAGATTTTTGGTGGGACACAGCTGCCAAACAATTATACACATATACCGGTTCTGAGTTCACTTTAATTGGTCCTATCGCCAGCCCAGATCTAGGCACATCAATTATCAGTCCCGCAGTGGTATATGGAACACTGGCCACTGCAGAGGGTCCTCACACCATACTCAAAGTCATAGCAGACAGCAAAACCATAGCTGTGATCAGCAAGACTGCATTCACTCTTGACTCTGCTAAAAATACCATTGACGATTTCACAGTGATCAAGAAAGGTATAACTTTAGTTAAATCACAGACTGGTGTATCTTCAGATGATTTTGTCTTTTGGGGCACTGCATCTAATGCCAGTAAACTAGGTGGTTTCACAGCCGATCAATATATTAAAACGGGAGAAAGTGCATTCATTTCAGAAGTTAGTTTTGGTGACCCTGGATTTCAAGTCGGCGATGGCAATGACCTTAGAATACGAGTCGAAGACGGTAGCGATGTAATTGTTGAAAATCGGCTAGGCAATGATATAACATTTAGAATCACAGTGACAGATATCACCGATGAAAGAGACATTGCCGTGGTGAAATCCACAGGGGTAGAACCTGGTATTACCAACGCATACACATTAGGGTCAACTACAAAACTGTGGAGCAATGTATATGCTACTACATTTAACGGCTCGTTGGTTGGAGCAGTTACTGGTAATACCACAGGCAGTCACAAAGGCAATGTGCTGGCCAATGACAACACAGCAATGATAGATGCGGCAACAAAACAGATAGGATTTGCTGGTGCTAACATTGTTGGTACTCTTACTGGATCAGTCACAGGGTCTGCTTCAACAGCGGTAAACGCCAGTCAACTGAACAATTTGGAACCCAGTGCTACTGTGCCAGGAACAGCGATTTCAACAATAGCTGTGAGAAACTCCAGCGGTAATTTAGTTGCAAATCAATTTGTTGGTATTGCAGATAATGTTGATAGAACTTTTATTGATAGAATCAACGCAAGAGTTGATCCTACATGGAATGACAGCACTGTTAGTACACAGTATAGAACCGCTAGACTCACTGCAACAGCATACAGTATCGCAGCAAGAGATGTTAGTGGTAATATCACAGCAAACATTTTTAATGGCACAGCCACAGCTGCTCGTTATGCTGATTTAGCAGAAAAATATCTAGCAGATAAAGATTATGTGCCAGGCACAGTGGTTATAATAGGCGGCTCCAAAGAAGTCACAGCCAGCGATGTTAACACTCGCGCTATCGGAGTAGTCAGTGCAGATCCTGCTTTTATGATGAACAAAGATCTCGAGGGTGGAATATATATTGCTCTCAAAGGCAGGGTACCATGCAAGACCTACGGTTCGGTGCAGAAAGGCGATAGATTGATTGCTGGACCAGACGGTACATCTATGGCAGCTCACGGTAACTATGCTAATGTGTTTGCTATTGCCTTGGAATCAACAGGCGCACGGGCCGATAACACAATTGAAGTATTGGTGCTGTAATGACTAGCGGAACATCGGTATTTGCTTCACAGTATGTGACTATACAAGACAAAGCTGAGTCTTTGTTAGGCACCGGATCTGCCACTAGGGGATATGGTCAGACAGTGCAATCTGCAGATGTTTTCATCGGCAATTCAATTACCAAAGCACAATGGGATCTGTTGAGATTCGATGTTATCAATATAAAACTGCATCAGGATGGGATAATTCCTCCGGTTGTCCAAGTCGCCGTCGGTGATCCAATTGGGTTTGGACCAGGCTCGCCAAATACAAATTACGACATATTGTTAGAACAGGCTATTGCAAATCGATTCAATGTCGCCGATAATCAATCCGTAGTCACTGCCAAGGCCACGCAGACATATAGCACTCCTTGGTCAACACAAGCACAGACCACTCTAACGTGTAACTTCTCGAACGCTACCGTAGCTAGACATTTTTTCAACAGTGGAGGAAAAATCAGAATCACACCTCTGTTCATAGCTGGCGCAGCAACTCCGCAGGTCAACGCCTGGGTGAATTTTTTAGCCAGTGTTGGCACACGCAGCTTCGGAGCCGGTACGGATCCAATTATCAATTACTATACATTGACTAATGTATACCAGATATTCTATCAAGATTCACTTAGTAGTCCTTATTCTGCTAACAATTATAGACTAGAAGCCAAAACCGATGTTTCTAATAATTCCACAGGCACAGCTACCCAAGTGCAGATACGTATCACTCTGTCTGATGCGTATGTGGATCCATTTCCTGCAACCGCTCCGGGCGATTCTGTTGAAGGCACGTTGACTGTAAATGTAGCTGAAGTCAAAGCCTCAGGACTGTTACAACCATCGGGCAGTTTCACAGTCACAGGTCCATCGTATTCACTTTCAAGCATTGTAGCGTCATAATCTCTTAAATATTCTCATGCCAGCTGTTAACAGTATAATAGTCCAAGCAGACTACAATTCAATTAGAAACAAAGTTATTGCTGTGTTAGGCAACGGCAGTGGAAATTCTGGCTATGGTCAACAGGCTAGAATAGTATCTACGGCTGTGGCAGAAGGCACCAAAGTCACTATTAATGAGTGGGCAAATCTACGATTTGACATCATCAATGCCTACAAGCACATCAACGGATCTAATCCGACTACAGCTGTGGTTTCAGAAGGCAACACTATCCGATATACCGGTTCATTTACTCCTGATACCGGAAGCCTTGATGTACCACAGAAACAATATGATGATTGGGCAGACAATATCACCACCAACAGATTCACAGTGGCTGGCAGTGAATCAGCTACCACTGCGGTGACCACATCAAACAGAACCACATCATGGGTTAGTCAATGCGAATGTGTCATACAGTTTTATTGGAGTAATGCCAATGATGCTAGATATTGGTTCAACAGCGGCGGTAAAATTAGGATCAGTGCTAACCGAACTGGCGGAGCAGGCACTGCTCAAAACACCAGTTGGACAACTCTTCTCAGCGCCGCAGGCACACAGAACTTTGGTGGCGCTGTGCCTAGCACAGGAACCACCCCTAACGATGGCACCAATTGGTATAAAACCACTAGCACTTTCCAGACATTTTACACAGCTACAGCCAGCAGTCCTTATGGATCCAACAACTACCGCCTACAAACCAGATGTGTTGATGTAACGTCGAACAGCGGAGGCACAGCGGCTAGCGGTGAAATACGAGTATTGTTCACAGACGGATACACAGACTCGGGAGCAGGATTTGACCCCAACCCACCGCCGGGTGATGTGATAGATGGTACTCTCTCTGTGAGTGTTTCTACACTATTTGCCACAGGTATCATGGTTCCCAGCAGCGCAGCATTCACAGTGGTTCAACCCACAATTGCAATCGGCGCTGTCACTGGCTCGTAATTTTTCCACACCACACGATTCTCTATAAATAAACTACGCAGTTTATCAAGGAGAACTCATGAATGCACAGCTGAAAGCTGTATTGGATTTTGCTAATTATCAGCAAACTTTTTCAATACATAAAAAAATTCTCAAAGAACGCACAGCTGCCAAACTAATGTATGGTTTTTCTGGGGGTCTATTTACTATTGATAGAACCCTGTTGACATTTGTTGAAATGTTGTGTACCAAAGGAAGAGTTTCTGGAACTGTGCTGTTGGACAGCAACGAAAATCCCATATTGATAGAGAATCTAGAAACGTTTCGTGATGAAATCTTCAGTAGATATTTCGAAGTCACTAATGAATACTTTCAAGAATTTGATAAGATCAAGAAATCTAGATCTGTAGAAAAACTTATTTCACAATGACCAATGGTATTTTAATTTTCGCGCACAATAATCGTGAAGTAGATTACGGATTATTAGCAGTGATCAGTGGCGGGCTTGCAAAAAAACATCTTCATGTACCAGTGTCATTGGTCACAGATCTCAGCACCAAGGAATGGTTGATCGAATCACGCACATGGCAGCAGGTTGAAACAGTATTTGAACATGTTATAATTGTAGACAAACCTGTTACGGATAATCAACGTGGATTACACGACGGTGTAATCAATAAAAAAATACCATTTTGTAATACCAACAGACACTCTGTATGGGACCTCACGCCTTATGATAGAACACTGCTGATAGACAGTGATTTTTTAATATTCAGTGACAATCTAAACAAATATTGGAATGTGGAAGCTGACGTAATGATAGGTGATTCAATCAACGATATCTACAGCAAAGATAGATTAGGATACCTTGATAGATATGTTTGTGAAACCAGTTGTAAAATGTATTGGGCAACCACGGTGATGTTCACAAAAAATCCACAATCCAAACTGTTTTTTGACACTGTGAATTTAATCAAAGAAAATTACAAGCACTATGCTGATGTCTTTCAATTCGATCACAGACAGTATAGAAATGACATTGCGTTCAGTGTTGCCAAACACATGCTAGATGGATTTGAGAACATGCACACACCGACACTGCCACCTGTGTTATCAGTGATGGACAAAGATATACTCACAGCTGTCGACAAGGACAAATTAATATTCTTGATTGATCATCGATTGGATGCCACATATTGTGCAGCATCAGTGACTGGAGTTGATATACATGTGATGAATAAACAAAGTATATTGAGACATCAACAACAGTTAATGGAGTTGATATGAATTTTGGATATCTGTTATTTGTATCACACAATGATGACATTGATTATCTCAAGTGCGCCTATGCTCTGGCTCTGAGTATAAAAACCACACAAAAACCAGGTTATGACAGGGTGGCACTGATAATTGACAACAAAGAATCACTTGCGACACTGTTAAGTCCGTGGGTGTTTGACACTGTAATTGAGTGGGACCAAGAGAAATATTGGGATGGTAGATCGTGGATGGACCAACTGTCTCCGTTTGATCACACAGTTTGTCTTGATGCTGACATGTTATTCCTACGAGATTACAGTCACTGGATTGATTATTTTATTGCCAACAGCGAGTTATATGTGGCCAATCAGGTCTACACCTACAGAGGTGAATCAATCACAGATCGCACATATAGAAAAACTTTTGACAGAAATTGCCTACCAGATTTATACTCCATGTGGACTTTTTTCTCTAAAGAATCTGTGCTATGCCGAGAATTTTTCGAATTAGGACGACAGATTTTAAAAAATCCCTGTGAATTCACTAATCAGTTTTTAAGTGAACACAGACCCAAGGTGATTGGCACAGATGAGGCGTTTGCCCTGGCTGCTAAAATACTAGATATCACTGATGACATTGCGTACGATCTACCTTTTCCTCGGGTAGTTCATATGAAACCAATGTTGCAAAACTGGCCTTGGCCCGCCGACACCTGGAGTGACCATGTGGGATTTTATCTCAATGCAGATGCTAAATTAAAGATAGGAAATTTTCAACAAAATGATATTGTGCATTATGTGGAGAAAAATAAAATCACAGATGAGTGCATACATATCTTGGAGACCAAAGCATGGAAACTATAGAAGATTTTGACAACTGGCTAAGAGAATACAAACAACCGATCACACAGTACGTAGCGGTGTTTGATCCAAGCACAGGTCAAGTGATCAGTGTAGGACCAGATCATGCTTTTACAGATCAAAAGAATGTAGTGAAGATACCACAAGAAATTGCTGAATCTATAATCACAGCTGAAACACAGATACACAATTGTCAAATAAATGCAGAGTCAGGACAGTTAGAGATAGCTGAAAAAAAGACACTGAATAAATTAGATGATATGTTGCACAGAATTCTCGACATCAAATATTCGGAAGAACTCAAATCTGACATACATCTAACATATAATTCAAAAAGCAAATGTTTGAAAGTTCAGCTGTCTGCTGAATATGGCGGCACCAAAAAACACAAAGGCAGTGTCAACGCAAGAAACTTTATTTGGGACGGTACTACCGACATGGATTTTTTAATCACCGATTACAACGATCCTAACTTGATTTTTGAGATGTTTTCTGTTAAACTAAATGAATTAGTAGGTCATAATGTAACAATTAAAAACATAGAATATGATAGATTCAGCGTGTATACACGTAGATTGTTTAAAAACTATTTGATAGAATATAAATGAAAGTTATAGAATTTGATGTGATTTTCCTTAGCTATGACGAACCTAATGCTGATGTGCATTATGCGGATCTATGCAACAAAGTTCCTTGGGCTAAACGTATTCACGGAGTCAAAGGATCAGACCACGCCCATAAAGCCGCAGCAGAGGCCAGTGAAACAGATTGGTTTATTACTGTTGATGCTGACAACATTGTAGATCCTAGATTTTTTAACATCGACCTTGATATGAGTGATCCTAAGATACAGGTCTACGGTTGGTGCGGTAGAAATGCAATCAACGGATTACGTTACGGTAATGGTGGATTGAAAATCTGGCGTAAAGATTTTGTTCTCAACATGAAGACACATGAAAATTCCAACAGCGATCGTGGCCAGGTAGATTTTTGTTGGGAAGATGGATATAGAAATTTTCCATTGGCGTTCAGTGAAAGTGTTATTACGGGATCACCATTTCAGGCATGGCGAGCAGGATTTCGTGAAGGTGTTAAAATGACCTTACTTGACGGTGTCAAAGTTCCACCTATGGAAATCAAAGAACGCATATGGTGGCACAATATCCATAGACTGCGCATGTGGTCAACAGTTGGTGCTCACGAAGAAAACGGAATTTATGCTGTGTACGGTGCTAGATTAGGAACATGGATGGCCAACTGCACACAATGGAATTATGTCGATGTTCGAGATTTTGAAATCCTTAGAGACATTTATTTTCAATACGGCAAACCATATGAAGATGTTAGCGGCACTGGTCTAGTAGAAGAAATTAAAAATTTAGGCGAAAAAATAAAAATGGGTCTAGGATTAGATTGGCCGTTCCTTGACGCACAGCAAAGTAAATTTACTTTAGATTTGTATAATGAAACCATGAGTTTAAACGACACTTATTTTAAGATGCCGGTACCTGCGAATGTATGATATTTTTTATGTTTCGGCAAGCAACGGAAATGACAAGGACTGGAAAACAATAAAGTCTAGGTATCCTCTTGCTCAACAACTCACAAACATAAAATCATACAAAGAAATACAATCTAAATCTTTTACAAAAATGTTCTGGGTTATCTGGGACGATGTAGAGTTAACGTCATTTAATTTGCTAGATTACAATGTTACCAAGTGGGACGACATGTATGTTCATGTTTTTAAAAACGGTGAACACTATGACGGAGTGTGTTTATTTCCTAAATCATTAACAGTTTCTCAAAGAGAATTCTCTAACAGATTTTTTATAGAAAAAAAAGAAATTGATACAGTTGCTAGTACACCAAAGCAATATAAAAAATATTATCCTTCGACGTTTGAGGAATACCAAACAATTACAGATGACATGTTTTGGATAGTGTCTTCTGGAATCAAGATTTTAAACAACGAAATTTTTAATTTATATTTTAGTCATCATAACAGTTATGATCGTAGAGAAAATCATGTTTTTAAAAACTTGTGCAACGGCGAAGAGCTTTACCTAACTGGTATAATTCTTTGCAGTAAATTTAAACCGTTGTCCAAAAAAGAATTTATGAGACAATATGTCGTTGACAAAAAAGAACATGATATAGTAGTTTGTAAATTTGAATATCCTGTTTATACTATTAATAATTACGCTGAATATTTAGAAATTATTAATACTAGCCAGCAGCCCATGTTTTGGTGCGTTTGGTCTGGAATAGAAATAATAGATATATCTATTTTTGATCTTTATTTTAAACCTAATAACCCAACTTTTGATTATGATAGATCAGAAAATCATGTGTTTAAAAATTTGTGTAATGATAAAGAATCATATCTAAGTGGACTAGTTTTATTTTCTACAACAAAAATAATTTCAGAACGAGAATTTAATCGTAGATATCTAATTGATAAAAAAGAACATGATTTGATTGTTAGCCGTTATGTTTACCCTAGATATAATTTAACAACCTATGATGAATACCTACAGATTTTTGAAAACGAATCTCAACCTATGTTTTGGGGAATATGGCCTGAAATAGAAGTTACTGATAATACAGTTTTTAATTTATACTTTGATCCCAACGATGGAAAGTACGATCACGATCGTAGAGAAAATCATGCGTTTAAAAATTTGTGTAATGACAAAGAAACATATTTGTGTGGACTAGTTTTGTTTTCAAAAGAAAAAATTATTTCTGAAAGAGAATTTAATCGTAGATACCTAATTGATAAAAAAGAACATGATTTGGTTGTTAGTCGCTATAGATACAACACATACATTTTATCATCTTACCATGCATACTTAGAAATTGCCAACAATGAACCACAACTAATGTTTTGGGGAATATGGCCGGAAATAAATGTAATCGATAAAACTGTTTTTGACTTATACTTTGATCCTAATGATGGAAAATATGACCACGATCGTAAAGAAAACCATGTGTTTAAAAACTTGTGTAATGACAAAGAAACATATTTGTGTGGACTAGTTTTATTTTCTACAACAAAAATAATTTCAGAACGAGAATTTAATCGTAGATACCTAATTGATAAAAAAGAACATCCATTAGTCGTTAGTCGGTATAGGTACAACAAATACGTTTTATCATCCTACGATGAATATGTAGAAATTGCCAACAATGAACCACAACCTATGTTTTGGGGAATATGGCCTGAAATAGAAGTTACTGATAATACAGTTTTTAATTTATACTTTGATCCCAACGATGGAAAGTACGATCACGATCGTAAAGAAAACCATACATTTAAACACATGTTTAACGACTCAGAAATTTACAATAATGGTGTTATTTTATTTTCTAAAGACAAACTTATCGGCCAGAGAGAGTTTAATCACAGGTTTTTAATTGAGAAAAAAGAACACGATGTTATAGTATCTAAGCATCATATATATGATGTGGTGTTTATATCTTATAATGAAGCCAACGCTGAAGAAAATTATCTTAGATTGCTTGATATATGTCCTAGAGCAAAAAGAGTGCATGGTATAAAAGGAATTCACAACGCTCATATTAATGCAGCAAAGATGTGTGACACTGATATGATATGGGTAGTCGATGGCGATGCGGTCATTGAAGATGATTTTAATTTTGATTTAGTTATGTCAAGTTATGATATAGACTGTGTGCATGTATGGAGAAGTCGGAATCCCATCAACAATTTAGAATATGGCAATGGCGGAGTTAAACTATTACCCCGTCATTTAACATTGAATATGGATGTTAATACATCTGACATGACAACTAGTATATCTAAAAAGTTTAAAGCTGTGGATAAAGTATCTAACATTAATTCGTTTAACACCGATGAATTCACTACATGGCGATCAGCATTTAGAGAATGTTGTAAATTGGCTAGCCGCACTATTGAAAGACAGTTCGAAGAAGAAACACAACAACGTTTAGATGTGTGGTGTACTATAGGACAAGCAGCGCCGTTTGGTGAATACGCTATAGCAGGAGCAAAGGCCGGCCGCCAATATGGGTTAGACAATAAAAACAATCTAGAAGAGTTAAGACGAATCAATGACTTTGATTGGATTAAGGAAAAATTTGATGCCTCTAAATGAAAACATAAAAGGCAACGAGTTGGTTAAAATTAATGGACGATACCAGTCTAAGTATTTTCACGATGCTGGAAAAGTGTTTGAAGAATTAAATGAAGTCAGTCCTAGTTTTTGTCTAGCAAAATGGTTTAATGTGAGCATACATATTCCGACCGGGCAAACACATAGTTGTTATCATCCCCGTAGTCATAAAGTTCCGTTAGAAGAAATTCAAATAGATGTAAGTGCATTACATAATACTAAACACAAAAAAGAACAACGCAAATTAATGTTAGACGGCCAGAGACCAGACGAGTGCAATTTTTGTTGGCAGATAGAAGACAGTGGAAATCAATTAAGTGATCGTGCTTATCGTAGTAAAGATGTCTATGAAGAAGGGTTGATAGACGAAGCTAGAGCTTTAGGGTTTGAAGGTAATGCAATACCTCGATATGTAGAAGTAAATTTTAATCAGGCCTGCAATTTTAAATGCAGTTATTGTAGTCCACATTTAAGCACAGCGTGGCAACAAGACATCGAACAACATGGAGCCATTATATTGGCAGATCGGTGGCATAATGACCTTACTTGGGTTAAGAAACTTAATATCGATAACGGACCAGACAATCCGTACCTAAAAGCATTTTGGGATTGGATGCCAGTAGTATACCCAAAGCTGCAAACATTCCGTATGACTGGTGGCGAACCGTTAATGGATAAAAACACCTTTAAAATGTTTGATTATGTACACGAGCACCCACATCCTGCCTTAAACCTGTCTATAACCTCAAATTGCTGTCCACCTGGAAATCAGTGGAATAAGTTCATGATATCATTGAAGAAAATCACTGAAAAATCAGCAATTGACCACTTTATGTTGTTTTGTAGTTTAGACTCTTGGGGCAAACAAGCTGAATATATACGTCCTGGTATGGACTTCGATCTACTGTACCAGAACATAACAGACTTTTTGGCCAACGGGGATAAACATAGCTTAACATTCATTATTACATTTAATGTCTTGAGTTACTCGGGGTTTGTAGAATATATTAAAAATATTCACAAATTAAGAAACCAATTCAGTAAAGGCCGTCAATTAATTTGGTTTGATATCCCCCAGTTACAAGACCCTGATTTTTTAAATTCTAAATTATTGCCCGAAATGATTATAGAACTAGAAACGGCTAAGACATACATGTTAGAAAACACTGAAGGATTATTTAATCACCATAAGGGATTTAAAGATTTCGAAGTTAGCAAGGTTCAACGATTAATTGATTGGATCAAACAGGAATCTAATTTTGATAAAAACAAAGCAATGAAAAATTTTTATATGTTTTTTACAGAACAAGATCGTCGTAGAAATACAAATTTTGTAAATACATTTCCTGAACTAACAAACTTTTGGAACAACTGCAAGGACACACATGGATCATAAACTACAATATATTAAATCAGTACGAGACAAACTAAACACCACAGGTCCAGGATTCTGCACCATGAAATGGCTACATCAAACATTGTATCTGCACACAGGAGATAATCATAGTTGTTATCACCCTAGACCGCATCATATTAGTTTAGAAGAAATTGCAGTTGATCCAAGTGCATTACATAACACTAGTTGGAAAAAACAACAACGTAAGACCATGTTAGAAGGCGGCCGCCCTGACGAATGTTACTATTGTTGGAACATTGAAGATTTGCCAGGAGAGCATATCAGCGATCGCATGATTCATAGTAGCAGTGATTATAGTGTGCCAATTATTGATGAAGTTGCTAAACTTCCGTGGGATCGACACATTAATCCACGGTATTTAGAAGTCAGCTTTGGCAACGGATGCAATTACAGATGCGGATATTGCTGCCCACAGGCAAGCACAATGTGGACTGAAGAAATTAAAAAACACGGTAATTATGATCTAACTTATAATCAATACGGCATTGAGTTTATGAGCAATGGCTCGTACTACGGTCCCAAGGACGAGAATCCTTACATTGAAGCGTTTTGGAAATGGTGGCCAAGTTTGCGGAACGATTTACATACACTTCGTATCACAGGAGGTGAGCCGTTGATGAATCCGGGTGCGATGCAATTCTTTGACTTATTGGAAAAAGAACCGGCCCCTGATTTAGAAATTACATTAAACAGTAACCTTGGAGTTAGCTTTGCTAAAGTTGATAGTTTAATCGAGCGTGTAGGTTCATTGTTAAAACAAAAGAAAATTCGTAGTTTTAGTTTTTATACCAGTATAGATAGCTGGGGTGAGCAAGCAGAGTATATGCGTACAGGTTTAGATTGCGTTCATTGGGAACGTAACATGCGAGCTGTTCTCGCCACAGGCACTAGTGTGAACTTCATGTGTACGTTTAATGTGTTGTGTGTTACCAACTTCAAATCATTGCTAGAAAAAGTTATCGAGTGGAGAAAAGAATTTGGACGCGATGCTATTAAGTTTGATACTCCTTACTTAAAAGAACCTCCCCACTGGATGATTAATATTCTCACAGACGATTTCATTCAGCATATGGATGATACATTGCAGTTTATCAAAGACAGTGAATGGTTAAGTGATTTAGAATATGAAAAGTTCCTACGTGTAACAGATTACATGAAGGCCAAAACTATTCCAGAGGAAAAGATTCGTGCAGGCCGTAGAGACTTTTATAGCTTCTTTACAGAAAATGATAAGAGATTAAATACAGACTTGTTAAAGACATTTCCAGAGTACAAAGAGTTTTACCAGCTATGTAAACAAACATACGAAAATTATGATAAATGAAAAAAATAAAAATACATGGTGTGTAAACGCAGTTCACGGCATGAGCGGAAACAATGACGGTAGCACTAAAATGTGCTGTATGTTTCAGAATAACTACGGCGGTAAGAATAGATTAGGTGAAATTAGTATTCTTGAAAATTTTAATAATCCTAAAGCTCTATCTATTAGAGAAAACTTAAACAATGGAATTAGAGACATTGGTTGTAGATTATGTTGGGAAGAAGAGGATGGCGGCCGAAAAAGTAAACGTGTCAGAGATAACGACAGATATAATCATGAAATATCCAAAGGCCTAAGGCAACCTTACCAAGGATTGGCAAAATTAGAATTAAACTTGGGGAACACATGTAATATCAAATGTAGAACTTGTCATTCTACTATTAGTTCAATGTGGATGAAAGAAGACTACGATCTAAATCATAAAACTATCACGTTTAAAGACTATAGTGCTAATATGAAACAGTATCATCAAACATATGATGAAGATAGTCCGTTCTGGGAAGATTTGAAACAAAATTTATCCACTATTAAACAATTTGATTTTTATGGTGGTGAACCATTCTTAAGTAAAAAGATGTGGGAAATACTTCGTATATGTGTTGATAAAGGGTATGCAAATGATATCGAATTACACTATAACACCAATGGTACAACTTGGCCAGTGGATGTAGAACTTTTTAAAAATTTTAAATCTGTAAATTTAAGTTTTAGTATTGATGGTATAGGTGATCGATTTGAATACATGCGACATCCAGCGGTGTGGGACGAAGTTAAAGCAAATATGAGAAGTGCCGTTCTGTTTAATCATGAGCACAAAAATTTATCACTAAGCTGGTGCATAACACTTAGTAATCTAAATATATTTTATCTCCCAGAAGTTCTCGACGAGTACTACAGCAACTGGAATGAATTTGGATTTTATTTAAATTTAGTCCATGGGCCTAAACATTATAATGTTAGTATTATGCCTGATGAGGTCAAAGCAAAAGTATTAGAAAAATTAGATACAATTTCAAAATCATATACCGATGCATGGTTCCACTTAGAAGGAATTATTGGATTTATCAAGAACGGAAATTTTAACAAACATGAATGGGATCTTTTTGTTAGCGTGGTTAAAAAACACGACGACTATAGAAAGCAAGACTTCTATAAAATTTTCCAAGAATATGCAATTATAGTTGGAAAATAAATTGTCTAATTTTTGGAATACACACGAATTAAAACAAATGCACATTGAATTGACTAATGCATGTAATGCCGCATGTCCGATGTGTGTTAGAACATACAACAACAGTCCGCTAACTAGACCAGATTTAGAAATAGGACAAATTTCATTAGAACAATTTAAAAAATACTTTCCTCCCGAAATTATTAAAAAATGTAATCTAATTTTATTCTGTGGAGTACACGGAGATCCGTGTACTGCTAAAGACATGTTAGAAATTTGTAAGTACATTAACGAGGTATCTAGAAATACCGCAGTCAGAGTAAACACTAATGGCGGCATGCGTAACCCAGAATGGTGGGCAGAACTTGGAAAATTATTTTCTAAATATCCACGCAGTATGCATAACTATTGGTCAGTAACTTTTAGTATTGATGGATTAGAAAACACCAATCATCTATATAGAAGAAAAGTTAAATGGAATGCAGTTATCGCAAATGCTCAAGCATTTATTGACGCAGGCGGCACTGCTATATGGGATTACCTAATCTTCAAACATAACGAACATCAAATACTTGAAGCACAAGAACTTTCAAAAAAGATGAAGTTCAATGAATTTGTTCCTAAAAAGTCACTTGGTGTTGATAACGGTACACATTTACAATCCATGGCTGTGTTAAATAAAGATGGAGAACTAGAGTACATCATCGAAGCTCCTACTAATCCTAAGAACAGAAACTTAGAAAATCCTGTAGGTGTAGAACCAATGAATATCGAGACTTTTAAATTTGAAGACTACAAACGGTTAAAAGAAAATAAAGATATAGGTGACTACTTTCAAGAACAGGTTAACACTGTCTACGAAGATCGTATTCTAAAAGAAGATAATTCTAAATATAATAGTTGTAGCATTTCTTGTAAATCTAAAGGGTGGGATAACGGAAAAGAAATCTTTGTAGACAACTTTGGTCGTGTTATGCCGTGCTGCTATATTGGTACACATTTAAATGGAGTGTATACTGATACAAGAACGCTCCAACTACATAAGCACATGAATGATTACGGATGGGATCATTTTAGTTTAGAAAAACATACACTTGAAGAAATTTTAGATGGTGGACACTTAGATCGTGTGTTTGCAGATAGCTGGGCCATCGACCGTGTCGAAGATGGCCGCTTGTCATACTGTGCAGATACTTGTGGAAAAGTCAGCAGTATAGATAAAATTTTTACCCACGAAATTAATAACAAAAGTAAAAAATGAGTATTTTAAATAAAACAGCAGTTCCGATCATCCGACATGCTGCACTTGAACAACCGCCAACGGTTGATTGGACTGTCTTCTTATCTCACCATCCCCGTTATAGTTGGATAAGAAATTATGACGATAAAAATTATTGGTTTATAGAATTTGCAAATTCTTATTCTTTTAAATTTTGCCTTGATAGTTTACTACCATTGGACATTATAGAAAAAATAAAAAATAAAGAAGTAACACTTATCCTTTGTAACTCTCAACACGGTTACCACCGTATTATTGAAGACATATATAACTGCGTTGTTATCAAATATAATATTCCTCCTGAGCAAATACTGTTATTATCAAACAGCCCAGACATCCTTGCAGAAATATTATTTGTAAGTAAAGAAAAAAATTGTGATCAAATTAAAGCAGAATTTATGATCGAGTTTGAAGCAGAGGCTAGAGAAGTAATAAATTCATTTACTACTGCTAAGAATACTTTAGAATACAAAGAATATCCTAAAAAGTTTTTAAGTTTTAACGGATTACCGAGGCCACATAGAACTGCAATACAATTTCTTTTAAAGACCAATAATTTATTACGTAGTGGCTATGTTAGTTACAATGTAAGATTACAGGATAATCCTACGCAAGATCCAGAGCACTGGTATAATCAGTTAATTGATAGAGAAGAACTACGTATATTCTTTAGTGCCTATAAAGATGATATATGTAAATTAACTCCTATATATCTTGATACAACTCCGGAGACTCACCATATGGTGCATCCTGCTAAAGTGAACAAAGTTCACTTGTCGATGTACGAAAATAGTTACTTCAGTTTAGTTACAGAAACTGCGGCATACAACGGTTTCAGTGATGAAGGCTTTACAGGAGCTGGTAGGATATTAAGTGAGAAAACATTTAAAGCTATTGTAAATCAACACCCGTTTATTCTAGTTGCAATGCCTAGATCATTAGAAGAGCTGCATGACTTGGGTTACAAAACATTCAGTCCATGGATTGATGAATCTTACGATCAAGAAGAAGATGATGTCAAACGAACTCTTATGATTATGGAAGAAGTAAAAAAGTTGTGTACCTTACAATCTGAAGAGTTAAAAGAGTTTCTGCAGTTTGCTAAAGAGATAGTTGTCTACAACTATAACGTACTTGCCAGTAAGAACAAGTGGACCTATCCACTAAATTAACCGTACTTCTTAGTTTCTCTTACAGGGTCGTTTAATAATTCAGCCATTCTATTTTTTAGAATATATCTTTCATTTAAAATGTTACGCACATGAATTGCTCGACGACCCACTTCTTCTAAACTATACTTGTGCTCCACTGTATAACGTTTGAAATCATCTTCAAGCTCCCAGACTCTGGCATGTACATTATAGAGTCTATCTAGATCTTCTTGGATTAGATTTAAATCTAAATCTTTCAGTTGGTCAGTGTAGAAATCTAGTTCTTCTTCGTTATCACCTAGCTTGGTAAATTTAAGTTTGGCAATACAATAACGATCCACCAACTCAATTACTGGAAACTTATACATTTTTAATTTCTACCTTTGGAAAATACTTTAAGAAACGATCTTGTGGTTCGTTACGAACTTTTTTGATGCGTTGTTGTATTTCAGTAAAAAAGTTCCATGCTAGTGGTATGAACAAAATTTTATCTTCTTTACTAAATTCTTTTAAAGATTCTATAGATTTAATAGGACTATTTGTACCCGGAGCATACATGTTCTGCTTTAGAGGACTGTCATCAATAATTAAGTCTAACGGTTGATTAATGTAGTTAAGCAAGGTATTACCTTTGGCAGCAGCACCGTACCCGATAACTTTGTAACCTTGATCAATATAAGATTTTATAACTGATTTTAATTCAGTTGTATTTTCTTTTACAGTTATTTGCCAATTTACGTAGGTCTGCATATCTGTAAGTTTTGACTCCATGCTGATTAGATTTTTAATATTGTATGCTTTGCCTTTTATACCTATAACAAATATGTAACTGTTTCCGTGTATTGGTGTTTTAATCACATCAATTAATTCTAACCCTGCTCTGTTAACTATCTTGTTCATACTATTAACATTAAAGAAGTTTACATGTTCGTGATAGATGGTATCAAACTCATTGTTCAACACCATGTCTGCTTGGCTAGTTTGAATAAACACTAGGGTATGTTCACTCATTAACTTTTTAACTGTTTCTAAAAACTCTAAAGGGTTTGGATTATGTGCGAATACATTCTGTGCCGTGATAGCATCGAAGTTGTGATGAACTTTTTCTACTATACCGGGACCAAAGAAATCACAAATAACATTATGATTCTTTGAACTAGTAGGATAGATATTTTCTGCAGGGTCAATGCCATGGGTATTAAATCCTCGACTCTTAAAATGATTTAATTGAGTTCCGTCATTGCATCCGATGTCTAGCACATTACAGGTTTTACGTTCTAATGTTTCAGAAACATAGCCAGCAAACCAATCGCTGTATTGGTCAAGAGTTTTACTTGTACCTGCCACATACAGATAATTTGAATAAATGATTGCAGGATCAACAGTGTGTGTTAATTGCAGGTGATAGCAATCTGTACACAAATTTACTGCTAGCGGATAGATGTTCTGTATTGAAGGTTCATTCTTCAAATTATTAGCTAAAGGATGATGGCCTAGATCTAACGATGCTGCTAGGTTATTGCTGCCGCATGCAAGACAAGACTTATTTTCTATCGCGTTATTCATATTTGATAAAATGGTTGCGATTTGTAAAATTTGTTTTTTCAAACTTATTAACCATCTCTTTGACAATTGATTCTACTGATTCATTAAATTTAAAATTGTATGTTCTTTCAAATTTTCTAGTATCCATTACAAAATCATATGCTCCAGACACATTAATAGTTTCTTGTATAGTTGCATTCAATAGTTTGCCAACGCATCCACTAATGTTTTCTACCGTGTCAGCGAAGCTGGCTAGATTATAAATTCCAGATACTGGAGTTTCTACTATAGCAACAACAGCACGAGATATATCATTTATACCCAAAATTGGACGGGTGATTGTTTTATTGTTAATTGAGATTGTGTTATCATACAATGATTTTTTAGTCATCGAATTTATCATTAGCTCTTCTCTAAGATTTGGACTCCATCCATTGACTGTTCCAAATCTTAACCCTATTATCTTGTAGCCGTCTTTAATAAATCGTTCAGCTTGCACATCAAGGGAATATTTTGTTAGGTCGTAATTATTGATTGGTTTAAACTGTAGTGTAACATCTTCGATGGAGGTAATATTTCCAGAACCATATACGCTACCACTACTGGCATAAATTAATGTTTGTGATTTATCTAACTTGCTAACTAAATTAATAAAATTATTAACATTATTGATCCAACTAGCTAACACTGGACCGTCACACATTTTAACTGATGAATGACCTGCTAGTAAAACAACTGCATCATATTTGGATAAGTCTTGTTTAGTTAGCTGTCGGTAGTCACGGACTTCAATATGTGCATCCGGGGTGTTAAACCAACAAATGTCAACGCTGTGTATATTATAGGTATTATGTAAATCGTATATTAGTTTTGAACCAATATACCCATTTCCGCCAATTATTAATACAGATTTTGTCATTAGTAGATCCGCAGCCAACTAACAATGCTTTTTTGTCATGGCAGTTAAAATAGTTTATTAGTTTCACTGGCAATATCGATTTTTAGCCGGGTTACATCGACTTTGAAATCAATCTTTTTGATTTCGTCTTTGTATTCATTGAGTGTGTTGAGCAGTACCTCGGCAATGCCGTCCGGAGTCTGTTTGATCAATTCATTCTTCACATCGATCTCCCACACTCTGCCATCCGTGAAATCCAGTCTCACTGAATCCAGATAGGCCACAGGCATGGTGTTCATGTAGAGGTCTTCAAAAACCTCCGGCCATTCTTTTACAAGGTGGCGCGGAGGTTTGAATAGCGGATTAGGCATCGGCAGTTTCTTCTGCCTTTTTAACCTTCTTGACTGTGGGATCAAGATCTTCTGCTTCTTTACGTAATCTTGCTGCTTCTTTGTACATGGCATCTGCCTGACTGCGATATGACTTTGCTAGATCCTTGTCACTGAGTGCAGAGTTAGTATTAGCTTGTGCTCTGATAGGTGCAGGAATATCGGAATCAACTGCGGGTGCTGTGTCATTTACTGAAGCTACATCAGTGACTTCGACTTTTTCTTTAGGAGCTCCTGACACAAAAGTGCATAGATCATCTACAGTACAATTTTTCTGTTCTGCTATTAGTGTGTTGAGATTGGCCAAAACCACAGTGTCGTTGGTAGTAGGAGTCATCATCACGGTATCTGTAGCTACTTTTACCAGTCTATTATCTGCCTGCATGGCCCGCAACATAGGTCTGCCATCCGGAAATGGGCGTATGTGCATGATTTCGCCAAACTCAAATGCATCCTGTGCCTGTTCGGTTTCTACCAAAGTCATGATTGAATCATGATATTGATCTGGCAACTGCGCCACAGGTAATACCAGAGCCATATTTGACTCTCCGGGCAGAGTTCTAAACACTACCAATACCTTGGCACCTGTGTTTTGAATCCTTCCTATGTGTTTTAAGCTTCTCATTTAGGCTTCCTTTTTAGATACAGCTTCAAGGAAGGAATTTAGTTTATTGAAACTTTTACCAACTGCTTCCAATTCTGCTGCTTTGAACGCTCCTCTGCTTGTTGCAACTTCTATGATATTTTTCACAGCCAACAAATCACTGATATTGAGATCAGGACCTTGTGCTGCGGGTGCTTCTGCTGCCGGTGCTGCGGCTTCGGCGGGTACTGCTGTTTCTTTGACTTCTTCTGACATTAGTTTCTCCTTAGGTGTGGGCATGCAAGCATGAAATAGGTCAATTCTTTTTGATCTTCAAATCCCACAAAGTTTGTGGATCTGAGATTGCCACTCTTGTCCAGAGCAGGTTTTTTACAGATATAATATCTGCCTTTGAGCTTGACTTTGATCCAATCTTCGATACCTTCAAATATTTCAGAATCTGAAATATTCAATTCAGTAAAATGTGGGGCCACAGTCTTCAGCTTGCGCTGTTGTAGTACGTCCATTGGATTAAGGTCAAACATAGTGAAAATATTTATACAGGGGGATTATTCGGGGGTGGATTCTTGGCTAAGTCTTTTGCTCATGGCTCTGTTGTGACCTAGCTTTCTAACATCACCACTGAGTAGATACAGCTCAAATGCAGCTTTTTCTTTCATAACTATGATGTGTTTTTTATTGACAAAAAAGGGTGAATCGATATAGTTGTCTAACCAAAGCAGCACTTGCGGAGTAAATGCAAATTCTTTGGGAAATTCTATCTTGTAAGTTTTTATTTTAGCATATTCTTCAATAAATTTCAAGGCCTGGTCAGTTAATCGTAAACCGCCTTGATCTTTGTTTCGGAAACTCCACCACCATACGGCCTTGTATTCTTTGATTGTTTTTTCATCAACGGGTAATTCTGCTGCCTGCAAGAACGCCTTGGTATAGGCATCTTTGTTCATGTCATTTAATCTCTTCGCCAGCAGTGAGCTTGAAAACTGCAAAGTCTTTGGTCTTAAACAGCCTATTCAACTTTTTGGCAAGATTGTGTGCGTGACCAGGATTTGAAAATGAAACTTTTTTATATTTTGGTCCAGGGTAGCTGGCTACAAGACTACCGCTTTTGAGATTGAATGGCTGGCCGTTGTAGAACACAGCCCAGATGGCTTCTGAGTCAAGGATCTGCTCGACCTTGTAGGTTTCTTTACTGGCATATTCTAAAAGAATTTTTGGCTTGGGCCTACTCATATACGTGTTTCCTAATTAACCACGTATATATTTATGTTTTTTAGAACTGACCGCCGTCGAATTTAACGTCTATTTGTGTGGTAGATTCTTTGATCGCTGCCAGCATTTGATGTATTTCGCTGATCGTTTGACCTAGTTTAGATGTCATCAGTGCTAACTCTGTGGTTAGATCACGTGCTTCTTGCAGACTAATCCGTATTTCTTTTTGTTGGCTGCGTTCAGCTACCTGGGTACGTTGAATAAGCTTCTGTATAGTTGGCAGTGTGTCCGGTAAGTTATTTTGTGACATTAGCCAGCACCTGTTTCATTTCTAAATCTGTTTTGAACGGTCCTTTGTAAGGATACCTCTCAAGAGTGATCTTCTTTGGACAAAAACTCTTTACCCAACCCTTGTCAAATTTGATACAGTAATATCCTGCACAGTAAAGACTTTTTGAATCGCTGCTTTTTGTAAATAGAGGTAATTTTTTTCTAATGTCAAACATGGCGTTGTGCGGTTCGGTACTTGTGGCATAACCATGAACTTCATTAGGTAGTGCTGTGTCTGCTTCTTTGACAATCTTTACAGTGAAAAACTTTTTACCAAACTGCCGAGTGAGGCTGTCTTTGGTTTCATAGATGGTCACGCCTGACTCGTTGCTCATGAAAAATCTATTGTCATCGTCTTTTCTCAGAGTGGCAACTTTCTCACCGTTCTCTTCTACAATCCAAAATTTATTTGCGATTATGGGTTTTGCGTGGATGTCTGTCATTCCTATCTCCTGTGGTGTGATCATGATGTCACAATCTCTGAGTTCGTGTATCTGGCGTTGAGTGGTTCTGCATAGCTCTGTGCCTGATCCGCAATCTTTTTCAAATCCCATAGATTACAGAACTTGATTAATCTTATACCAACTTGACTGACATTCTTTTGTTCAGCGGTAGCAGTGGTGATGGTATTTACAATTATCTCTTTGATGTCATCAGGCTGATGGCTTAGATCAATCAGTCGACGATTGCGTTCATAATCTTCTAGCACACGATGTTCTTGTCCATTGTGGTCAGACCATCTCTGTAACATGAGATTGTTCCACGCATATCCTTTGCTGTTACGATCTTCGAACGCTTCAGTAAGACCCACTTTTTTGCTTGTGCCTTTAGTACGTACACCCGGA
>Ga0114975_10000114_pt1 | contig 56945 bp, 43 predicted proteins | sample S_130626_EF_Meta_FD_87031 | JGI IMG/M metagenome (GOLD analysis project Ga0114975, IMG submission 87031) | Freshwater microbial communities from Lake Simoncouche, Canada to study carbon cycling - S_130626_EF_MetaG | ecosystem: Environmental > Aquatic > Freshwater > Lake | place: Lake...
CCTTTAATTAAGCATGCAACTTGGAACAGCATTCCAGTTACAAAATTCTTAAGTGAGGAGCAACAACAAACAATCATCAATGATACAATGGTGGGTGGTGCTACCTTAACTAAATTATTAGGCACCTCAGCTTGGTATGCACCAGGTGCTGCTGGAGCTGCTTTAGTTGAAAGTATTGTACGTGATGAGAAAAAATTATTTACTTGTTGCGTTAGCTTAAATGGCGAATATGGTCAAAATGATATATGCTTAGGCGTTCCTGTTGTTATAGGTAAAAATGGATGGGAGAAAATTGTTGAAATGGATTTATCTGCAGACGAACAAGCAGCTTTCAACAAAAGTGCTGATGCAGTTAGAAACATGAACGACGTATTGAAGACTTTATAATTCAAACTCGTTAAAATAATAAACACTATTAGTGCTCATCAAAAAAGCCTCGCTAACGCGGGGCTTTTTTGATATTTATACTTTGATGATTATTCGAATATTAAATATGGGCAAGGTTAGTGTTTGCAAAAAATGCAATTGCATTTGTGTCTTGTAATTGCATACACTTGAAATGTCCTTTGGGACATTTATGCCCACCTTGTTTGGAACAGGGCTGACAACTTAAATTAGGAACAATTGCATTCATTTTTTTTGTTTGTGCTTCTTTAGCATAATATGCTTCAAATTGCAATACAGGATTGGTTGCACCCCAAATGGTGATAGTAGGTTTGTTGAAAGCAACTGCTACATGTAAAAAGCCTGTATCATGTGAAATAACTAATTGCGATTTTTTTATAAATAGTGCAGACTCATTTAAGCTGTAGTTTCCACAAGCATTAAAAACTTTTTCAGGAAATGCATTGACTAGCATTTGCCCATTTTTATAATCCTCTTTATCTCCTACTACTACGACCGGACCATTTATTTTTTCAACCAATGCTAACCATTTTTCAATGGGCATTTTTTTTGTTTTATAGGAGGCGCCTATAACCAGCGCGGTATAACCATCATTAAATACAGTTGGCAGAATATGCTCAATTGAAAAATTAGAGTCAGGTATAAAGTAATCCAACCCTTTACTATCATTTTTTACCCCTAATGGCAACAATGTTTGTAAATAACGTTCGCAAACATGTGAATTGGGTAAAAAATTAATTTTTGTCAACGCAAGCAACCACTTTAGAATACTTAGCTTTTTATAGGAATATGCCTGTACACCTAAAGCTCGCTTAATGCGCCAAGTTCTTTGATTGTGGTGTAAATCAATTATATAATCAAATTGTATTTTTTTTAATGGAGCGACCGTTGCTTCAATCGTATCTTCTAAACAGTGTACACTATGTATATAAGGATTGGCAATTACCAAATCCTTCATAGATAACTTCGTTAAAAAATGAATTTCAACGCCAGGGATTTGCATTTTTGCACAACGTATTGCCGGACTCGTGAGTACTATGTCGCCTATGGATGAAAAACGAATGAAAAGTAAACGCATAGTAAAAGCAAAATTAAATATTAGCTTAAAGCAATATCAAAGCAACAGATTTGAAACCTAAGGCAAAGTATTGTCAAGTTCTAAATAGTCAAGATCCTTATGATAAGTTTCCTCGGTATAAACAAATGCAATTAAAGTTATAGTCATTACAATTGACCCCGTTAAAATGCCACTTTGAATAATAGTCCATCCCAACTGCTTTTGCAATATGTCAAGGAATAAAAAATTAATTAAAGGTAAAGCGCCACGCACCATATTGGGAATAGTAGTTGCTGCTGTCGCTCTTAAATTGGTACCAAATTGCTCAGCTGCCATGGTATTGAAAATTGCCCAATATCCTGTACTAAACCCTAGCAAACCACAAATGGCATACATACTGGAATCATTGCTATTTAATGTCGAGAAAAATAAAATCATAGCAATGGTATTTAAACTATAAAATACCAATAAAGCTTTTTTTCTACTTTTAAAATATTGACTTACATATCCAATCACTAAATCACCAATGGCAATTCCTACATAAGCAAACATAACAGAACGTCCTGAATCAATTAAATTATCCCCGTATAGTCCTGTCGCAAACTTATTACTATAGTTTACTAAAACCCCAATGACAAACCAGGTTGGCAATCCAATTAAAATGGCTTTAAGATATTTCGAAAACCTTTTTTTGTTATTGAAAAATTGTAAAAAATTTCCTTTTACCACATTGGCAACTTTAGCGGACTCAAACATAAAGGACTCTGCAACACGAATACGCAATATTAATAAGAACACCCCTAGCACACCTCCTATTTGATAACACAACCTCCAGTCCTTAGTATACTGGAAAGTAAAGTAGGCAAACACCGCACCAAATAAACCAATCCCCGCCACCATACTAGTTCCAATCCCTCTTTTGTTTTTTGGTAACATTTCAGAAACAAGTGTAATGCCTGCTCCTAATTCTCCTGCTAGACCAATACCCCCAACAAATCGACAATAGGCGTATTGATCAACATTTTGAACAAAGGATGTTAAAATATTAGCAATTGAATACAATAATATAGAACCGAATAAAACTTTTAGTCTTCCTTTTTTGTCCCCAATCACACCCCATAAAATTCCACCAATGAGTAATCCCGACATTTGCCAGTTAATGATATGTGCACTGTCAACAATGATGGATTCAGCTGTTGCTCCTACTGCCATTACACTTGGCTGGCGGACGATGGTAAATAATAGTAAATCATACACATCAACAAAATATCCAAGCGCAGCTACGAGTACAGGAAGAGATAACAAACCAATTTGACGCTGACTAGTCATAACTAATAACTATTTTGTTTTATGAGTAAGTACTTTAACAATAACTGGAACGGTTGTGACTAAGACAATTCCAATAACAATCACTTCTAAATGTTTTTTCAAATCAAATTGGAATCGCTCTAAAATCCATGCTTGTAAAAAATGGCCGGCACATAACATACTACCCACCCAAGCGATACTTCCAACGATATTAAAATAAACGAATTTTTGCTTGTCCATTTTTACGATGCCCGCAACGATGGGTGCAAATGTTCGAACTATTGGAATAAAACGCGCAATCACAATAGCACCGCCACCATGTTTTTCATAAAACTCCTGTGCTTGTTGTAAATATTTTTTCTTGAAGAAAATATTTTCTTTCCAATCATACATTGCAGGTCCTACTTTTTTCCCAATCATGTAACCCACCGTATTTCCTAAAATACCCGCTACCGTTATTAAGGCAAACAATATAAATAAATCAAGCCATTGATTTTGCGGTATGTTTATGCCAAAAACTTCTACAAATTTTGCAACTAATGTGTCGCTGTAAATACCTGCCACGAAAAGTAAACTATCTCCAGGTAAAAAAAATCCGAAGAATAATCCTGTTTCAGCAAAAACAACAAATAATAACAACCATAACCCTCCATTGTTAATGTAGTATTGCGGTTGTAATAATTGACTCCAGTGAAAAGTATCTAATAAAATTGTCATTGAAATATATTTATGCTTGTTGTTGTTCTTCTAATTCACCCTCCCATTTGCTCACTACTGCTGTAGCCAAACTATTGCCCAAAACATTTGTAGCAGTGCGGAACATATCACAAAAATGATCAATTGGAAGAATCAATGCAATACCAATTGCGGGAATATTAAACATGGTACAAGTTGCCGCAACAACTACCAAGGAAGCACGAGGAACGCCGGCGATACCTTTGCTTGTTAACATCAATACTAGTAACATGGTAAGTTGTGTGCCTATGTCTAAATGAATGCCGTATGCTTGTGCAATAGCCATGCTCGCAAAAGTCATATACATCATACTACCATCTAAATTAAAAGAATATCCCAATGGTAAAATAAAAGAAACAATTTTATCCTTACAACCAAAGCGCTCAAGCACCTCCGTTAATTTTGGAAAAACGGCTTCGCTACTAGTAGTACTAAAAGCAATAATTAAAGGATTGCTAATAATTTTAATGAGCGAAGGCATTCTCTTTCCAAGAATGATGAATCCTACCCCAATAAGCACTGCCCATAAAATGCCAATACCTGTTAAAAAGTATAAGAAGTACTTAATATAAAACACGAAAACACTTAGCCCTTTTGTTGCAATCACTGCTGCCAATGCGCCAAATACACCTAATGGGGCAAAGTTCATCACATAACCTACCATCTTTAAAATGATATGAGAAGCCGCATCAAATGCCTTAATTAAACCTTTTGATTTTTCTCCCATGGCGGCTGCAGCTACCCCAAAAAAGATGCTAAAAATAACTATCTGTAAAATCTCATTGGTAGCCATTGCTTCAAAAATACTTTTAGGAAATACGTGTTCAATAAATCCTGCTATGCTAAACGATTGTGTTTTACCAATTAAATCTTGTGCACCCGAAGTATCTCCATTAGACAAAACAATGCCTTCGCCTGGCTTAAGTAAATTAACTAATATTAAACCAATCAATAAACTCACTAAAGAAGCTGTTACAAACCAAAGCAAGGCCTTTCCGCCAACTCTGCCAACTGTTTTCAAATCACCTAATTTCGCAATGCCTACCACCAAGGTTGTAAATACCAGTGGAGCAATAATCATTTGAATAAGCCTTAAAAATATAGTCGTTAAAAGCTTTATGTTTTTTGAAAAAACCTCAATGGTTGCAGGTGTATAGTTTTCATGAATATAATATCCTAAAGCGGCACCTGCAATCATCGCTACAATAATATACAGGGTAAGGTTGTTTGACTTTTTCATAGGTTGTTAGTAATGCAATATAAGACATATGTTATAAAAAAAAGACCCGCTTTTTTGAGAAAAAAGTGCTATTTTTCATCTTATATTCATATTGTTCATTAACCCAACAGGATTGTTAATTCAATTTTGTTATTAACTCAAATACTTAACTATGAGTTTATTTAGAAAAAAAGATCTTACCGAAATGTTGGCTCAAGCCGAAGATGGCGGAAAAGGTTTAAAACGCACACTGGGTGCAGGTAATTTAATTGCTTTGGGCGTTGGTGCTATTATAGGCGCAGGTTTATTTGTGAGAACAGCTGCTGCTGCTGGTCAGGCTGCAGGACCAGGCGTAACCTTGTCGTTTATTATTGCCGCAATTGGTTGTGCATTCGCAGGTTTATGTTATGCTGAATTTGCTGCAATGATTCCTATTTCTGGAAGTGCTTATGCATACTCTTATGTGACTATGGGTGAGACAGTTGCATGGATTATTGGATGGGCCTTAATCATGGAATATGCATTAGGAGCAGCAACAGTATCTATTGCATGGAGTGAATATTTAAACAAGCTGCTAGGAGGAGGCATTCCTTATGAATGGAGCCACTCCCCTTTTGAAAGTATCACGGATTCCGCTGGCGTATTACATCATGGAATTATGAATGCCCCAGCTTTGATTATTCTTTTATTATTAACCTTATTGTTAATTAAAGGAACACAAGAATCAGCTATTGTGAATGCAATCATCGTATTTATCAAAGTTGCCATCGTGATTATATTTATCATTATAGGATGGCAGTTTATACGTCCTGAAAATCATACCCCTTATTTAATTCCTGCAAACCAACCTCCTGTATTAGATGGTGCAGGTAAAGTAATTGCTGATTACTCAGGTGCATTCAAACATGGATGGGGTGGTGTTTTAGGGGGTGCTGCAATTGTATTTTTTGCATTTATTGGTTTTGATGCAGTTTCTACAGCCGCTCAAGAAGCAAAGAATCCAAAAAGAGATATGCCAATTGGTATTTTAGGCTCCTTGGTGGTTTGTACCATCTTATACATATTATTCGGACACGTATTAACTGGGGTTGCACCATGGACTGATTTCGTTGATCCTTTAAAAGGCCGCGAAGCTTCTGTAGCCTATGCAATCTCTACTTATATGACTGGATACGGCTGGTTAGCAACTGCAGTTACGGTAGCTATCTTAGCTGGTTTTAGCTCCGTAATTTTAGTAATGTTAATGGGTCAGTCACGTGTGTTTTACTCTATGGCAAATGATGGTTTATTGCCAAAGGTATTCTCTGACTTACACCCTAAATACCGCACTCCTTACAAATCAAACTGGATCTTATTTGTATTTGTAGGTGCTTTTGCTGCATTTGTGCCAGGTAGTGTTGCGGGTGACTTAACGTCATTTGGTACCTTATTTGCATTCGTGTTAGTAAGTGCAGGAATTTGGATTTTACGTGTAAAATCACCAGAAATGGCTCGTCCATTCAAAACTCCATTGGTTCCATTGGTTCCAATATTAGGTGCCGTGATTTGTCTTGCAATGATATTTGCATTAGACGCTCAAACACTTAAAGTAGCTTTTGCATGGATGGCTTTAGGATTGGTGGTTTACTTTGTTTATAGTCGTAAACACAGTAAATTAAACAAATAAAATAATAACCATTTTATACAGTAATAGCCAGACTGAATTGTCTGGCTATTTTTTTTGCCTTATTTTTGCAGACCTTAAATAATTATTATGGGAAGGATTTTTGAAGTAAGAAAAGCAACCATGTTCAAACGTTTTGACCGTATGGCAAAACAGTTTACGCGCATTGGTAAAGAAATTGTAATTGCAGTAAAATCAGGTGGACCTAACCCTGATGACAATCCCGCTTTAAGAAGATGTTATCAAAATGCTAGAAGTGCTGGTATGCCAAAAGACAGAGTGGAGGCGGCAATCAAGCGTGCCATGGGAAAAGATACAAGCAACTACGAAGAAATTTTATACGAAGGATACGCTCCTCACGGCGTGGCTTTATTAGTTGAAACAGCTACTGATAATCATGTGAGAACAGTTGCCAATGTTAAAAGTCATTTTAATAAAGGGGGTGGCGCCATGGGAAATAGCGGAAGCGTGAGTTTCCAGTTTAAGAAAATGGGCGTATTTAAATTAAATCCAGAAGGATTGGTATTGGATGATTTAGAATTAGAATTAATCGATCACGGTTTAGATGAATTAGGAGATAGTGTTGATGACAATGGTAATCCAATTTTAGTATTAAGATGCGCATTCACTGACTTCGGTAACCTTCAAAAAGAATTAGAAGCAAAGAAATTAAATGTAATCAGTGCAGAGTTTGAATGGATTCCAAGTACAACGGTTCCTGTAAGTGACGAGCAAGCCGAGGACATTAGTAAATTAATTGAAAGATTAGAAGAAGACGAAGACGTAAATAAGGTATTCCATAACATGGGGTAGCTTTATCGCAGTTTTTATTTTTAAATATAAAAAACTGCTATAAAGCACTCTAATGATTTATTCAAAAAATCATAGATTTTTTGAAATCCTTTACCCTCTTATGTTTTATTCAAAAAATTGAAAATTTTTCGAAATCCTTATTCATTTCTCATTTAGTAATTTATAGATAGTTTGCAAATATTAAACATCATATTATTCGCTGGGTGTCTTTTGCCAAAAGTCAAAGACACCACTAGGCCTGTTTTTAATATGTATGCAATTACGCATGAAACAAAAGTACCTGCTAATTATTACACGACTAAAACAGGATTTTTTTGTAATACCGAAAGGGCTTTCGAAAAACAAACAAAAGTTCAAGTAAAGGTAAGATTAGGCTCAGTTGAGCAAACACAAAAATTAGAAGGATACAATTTATCTAGACTTCCCGCAGCTCACTAAAATTTACTCGGACATCATCTCACTAACCACCGAAATAATATCTTCTGTGTTAGGTTTTGAAAAATAATCGCCATCACTTGCGTATGCAGGTCGATGATCCTTTGCACTGATTGTTCGTGCGGCAACATCTAACCACCTGAAACCCCCTTGCTTTTCAATTACTTGTTGATACATATAAGCGCTTGCACCTCCAGGAACATCTTCATCCACAAAAATTATTCGATTGGTTTTTTTAAGTGAGGCAACAATTTGATGATTGATATCAAATGGCAATAAGGTTTGAACGTCAATAATTTCGGTGCTAATACCCATGTCATTTAATCTTATAGCGGCATCTTCAATGATTCTTAAAGTTGACCCATAAGACACGATCGTTATATCAGTACCTTCTCTAATCACTTCCGGCTTACCCAATGGAACAGTAAATTCAGTGATATTATTTGGCATTTTTTCTTTTAAACGATACCCATTTAAACATTCAATTAATAAAGCTGGGTCATTGCCTTTTAGTAAAGTATTATACATACCTGCTGCCTGAACCATGTTGCGCGGAACACATACATACATTCCCCTCAACGAATTAATAATCATACCCATTGGAGAACCACTATGGAATATGCCTTCTAATCGATGACCCCTAGTACGAATAATCACAGGACTGCTTTGCATCCCATTACTACGATAATGAATAGTTGAAACGTCGTCGCTTAGGGTTTGTAATCCGTATAATAAATAATCTAAGTATTGAATTTCAGCGATAGGCCTTAATCCCCGCATTGCCATTCCATGCGCTTGACCCATAATTGACTGCTCTCGAATACCCGTATCAAAAATTCGATCCACTCCATGCTTTGCCTGTAAGCCAGCAAAGCCTTGATTCACATCACCAATATTTCCAAGGTCCTCTCCAAAAGCATATACTAAAGGATTCGATTCAATTAACTTATCAAAATAATGATTCAATACCTCGTACCCATTTATAACTTTTGATTGCGCATCATATATAGCTTCTACTTGTGAAACATTCAAAGTACTTTTTTGCGTTTCGTTATATAAATGCTTACTGTAAAAAGGTTGTTGATTACTTAAATAATTAGCAATAAAATGCTGAATTGGTTTTGCATTAGGATGCTTTGGATGATGCTCTAATAAAATATTTAAAGCCCTGAAAATATTTCGCTTAAGTGGTTCTTTATTATTTACAAGTTCACTTAATAAATTATTTGTTGTATTTAATACTTCACCTTCTAATCCATTTGTTGCAATAGCAGCCGCTTCTTTTACTTTTTCTTTAATAGGTGTGATATATTTTGACCAAGCAATTTCTTTCGCTTCTTTTACTTCTTTTTTTATGGCAGATTCTAATTCTTGTAAATCCTCCTCTGTAGTCAGTTCATTTAATATTAACCACTCTCTCATTTTTTTATTACAATCCCACTCTCTTTCCCATTCTAGTCTTTCAACAGACTTATAGCGCTCGTGACTACCACTTGTAGAGTGTCCTTGTGGTTGCGTTAATTCCTGAACATGAAATAAAACGGGAACATGATTTAGTCTTGTATAGGCAATGCCTTCCTCAAAAGTTTCACAAAGGGATGCATAATCCCAACCTTTAACTGTAAAAATTTTAATTCCATTGGTGCCTTCTTTCTTTTCAAATCCACTCAACGCTTCTGAAATAGAACCTTTGGTTGTTTGTAATTTAGTAGGTACTGAAATCCCATATCCATCATCAAAAACAAACATAGCTAAAGGCGCTTGAATCACCCCCGCAGCATTAACAACTTCCCAAAAGTGTCCTTCGGAAGTACTCGCATCTCCAATGGTACAAAAACACACTTCATTTCCATTGTTGCTTAAATGTTTTAATTGCTCCTTGTGTTTTGACGTTCTAAAACAATTGGAAGCAAAAGCCATCCCTAATCCTCGTACCATTTGACCAGCAGTGGGTGCTATGTCAGCTGAAATATTATACCTGTTGACTAAATCATTCCATTCACCATTTTCATTTACAAAAGCCGTGGCAAAATGTGCATTCATATTTTTCCCTCCACTATAAGGGTCATTATGAACGTCGGCATATAATTGTGAAAAATAATGTTCTGTATTGGCAACACCTATCGCAAACATAAAAGTTTGATCACGGTAATATCCACTTCTAAAATCACCTTTTTGAAAGAATTTTGAAAGGGCCACTTGAGCCACTTCCTTTCCATCTCCGAAAATGCCAAATTTAGCCTTTCCGGTGAGCACCTCTCTTCTCCCCAATAAACTTACTTCTCTACTAGTTAAAGCAACCCGATAATCTGCTAATACAGATTGTCGGAATGCTTCAAAAGAGAGTACCTCTTGGCTTTTAAGTGCTTCATCCAATGGTTCCATTTTACAAAAGTAGGGGTCAAAATGCAATAAAAATCATTAAACACATAAAAAGCCATAATTAACAATTTTTCAATAATTTAGCAGTCATAATTGTTCATAAATTATTCAATAAAAACAGGAATTCACCTTACAAATTGTTGGATCTTAAAATCATTCATATGAAATTAAATTTACTCGTATTTGCCTTATTGCTTACTATTGGAAGCTTTGCCCAAGCAACTATAAAATTTGATCAAACAAGCCATAATTATGGCAAGATTAAAAAGGGTGTGCACAAATCTGTTATTTTCAATTACACTAACTTAGGAAACAAACCAGCAGTGATTGAATTTGCAAGTGCAGAGTGTGGATGTACACAACCTGAGTACAATCAAAACCCTGTTTTGAAAGGTCAAAAGGGTTCGATTAAAGTAACTTACACTGCACCAAATGAAGGTCAATTTAAAAAAAGAGTGACGGTGAAATATGCAGGTGAAAAAGAGGTTACTGAACTTGTCATTGAAGGCGAGGTAATAAAATAAACGCTATTATTATATTAACTTACATCAGTTAATATTTACAACATTTATTCTCAAGCGCTAGCAAATTTGCTAGCGCTTTTTTATTCTATCACATGCCCCTATCTTTGTCCGAATGATTACAATTAGTGAACGTGGTAAAAACATGCCTTCTTCTCCCATAAGAAAGTTGGCTACCTATGCTGAAAATGCAAAAAGAGAAGGTGTTAAAGTATACCATTTAAATATTGGACAGCCTGATATTGAAACACCTAATATCATGATGGATGCGGTGCATAATGCACACTTAAAAGTATTGGAATATACCGATAGCGCTGGTATTTTAAGTTTCAGAAAAAAGCTTGCAAGTTATTACCAATCAAAAAATATGCAGGTCGACTACTCCGATATTTTAATTACAATTGGTGGTAGTGAAGGAATTTTATTTGCATTTATGGCTTGTCTTGATGCGGGTGATGAAATTATTGTACCAGAGCCTTTTTATGCTAATTATATTGGATTTGCGATTGCAGCAGGTATAAAAATTATTCCTATCACATCGTCCATTGAGTCAGGGTTTGCACTACCTCCTATTGAATCATTTCGGGAAAAAATTACCCCAAAAACAAAGGGTATTTTTATATGTAACCCAAATAACCCAACAGGGTATGTTTATAGCGAAAGTGAACTATTACAAATAAGAGATTTAATTAAAGAAAAAGATTTGTATTTATTTTCAGACGAAGCCTATACCGAATTCAGTTATGAAGGAAATGTGAAGAGCACTTTGACTTTAACAGGTGTAGAGGATCGCGTGATTATGATTGATACTTTTTCCAAAAAATATTCAGCCTGCGGTGCAAGAATTGGCGCATTAGTAACTAAAAATAAATCCGTGATTGAAGCGGTAATGAAATTTTCACAAGCAAGACTTAGCCCCCCTACCTTGGAACAAATCGCAGCTGAAGCAGCACTTGGTTTACCATCAGATTATTTCGATGCGACAAGAGCAGAATATAAAAAAAGAAGAGACACTTTAATCAATAGATTACAAAAAATGGAAGGTGTATTTTGCCAGAGCCCTCAAGGAGCATTTTATGCAATGGCAAAACTTCCAGTGGATGATACTGATGAGTTTTGCAAGTGGTTATTAACCGATTTTAGGTTAAACCACGCCACTATTATGCTTGCCCCAGCAAGTGGATTTTATACAACACCCGGGTTAGGCAAAAATGAGATTCGATTAGCCTACGTATTAAACGAGGAAGAAATTAATAAGGCAATGGATTGCCTAGAAGCTGCATTAAAGGAATATCAGGAAAAGCACTAATTAAAAAGCGCTAATGGAATAATTCAATCGATTGCGTATATATTACGCTTGCCGACCATCACATTTTCGACTCCTTTCATAATTATTTAACACAAAAAGACAAATGAATTAAACCTTCGAGGGTAATTTTGTGTTGTTATAGCGTGAGGGTTTGATTTTAACCTATAGCAAGCAATCGTAAACGCCCGTTGTTTCCACAATGGGCTTTTTTTAACTACCTCTTGACCCTCCTGTTTTAATTGGCTTTTTGTTAGCCCCGCCGCTAGACTTAGTGTTTGCCTTAGCTATGAATTTTGAACTGCCACCTGCTTGAGGAGAAGTTTTTGTAGTAGAAGCAGCTTTTTTATCAGCTACTTTTTTATTAATTGCAAATCCCATAAATGATAATTTATGCGTAAATGTAATAAATTAAAAGTTAAATCAAGCAATGTTTTAAAACAAACATGCCTCGATATTCAGGTTTCATTAATTTAAAAATATGGGCAGGCAATTTGAATTCATCTATAATTTCAAAGCCATTCTTTTTATAAAATTGTAAAGCAAGATTAGCACTATCCATTGCCTTTAGAATAATATCTTTTTTATTTAAGTTAATAGCAACTTCTTTTACAAATTCAATGAGTTGTGTTCCAACACCTTTTTGAATGCACGTATTTAAAACATAGATTCGCTCTAATTCTAAGGTTGTTATGGGATCAAAATCCTTATAGTGTGTATTGATATTCAATTTCAAATAACCAATGGGTTCGTTATTTAAATAGGCAATAAAATGTAAATTATTGGGGTCAGCGATTTCTGCTGTAATTTTTTCAACTGGATAAGCATATTCATTAATATACCAATTTACTCCTCCTTCATTCCATAAGTATGGATAGTGAGGGATATAAATTTCCTTTGCAAGGTCACTTAATAACTGAGATTGCGAAACATCTATTTGGTGAATTTGTAATTGACTTGTCATGCACCGCAAAACTAAATTTTTACCGTACTCATTCCACCATCAACATGTATTATTTGTCCCGTTACCCAACTTGTTTTTTCCGACAATAAAAAACAGGCCATTTCTGAAATATCAGCAACCTTTCCAACTCTTTTCAATGGGTGTCTTAAAGCATTTGCCTCCACTTTTTGTTCTGTATTTAACAAAGCGGCTGCCAAAGGTGTGTCTGTTAAAGAAGGTGCAATGCAATTAACTCGAATCGTTGGTGCTAACTCAGCCGACAACGCTTTTGTTAATCCTTCGATAGCACCTTTCGAAACAGAAACTTGTGTGTGAAAATTTAAACCAAGTTGAACTGCCACTGTTGAAAATAAAATAATGGAAGCATTTCCCGAACTTTTCAATGCAGGCAAAGCTGCTTGTATTACTTTAATTGCACCCCCAACTTGTAAATTAAAATCCTGCGTAAAATCATTTGGAGCAATACGTGCAAAGGGTCTTAAATTTATAGCACCTGGACAATAAACTAAACCATCAAGTGTTGCGGGCAAAACCGAGAAGTCCAATTGTTCATCCAATACATTAATATGAAATGTTGTTATATTACTTGAAGATGCAAATTGATTTTTTTGATAAGTAGCATAAACATGATGACCGTCGGCAGCTAATTGATTGGCAATTGCTTGCCCTATTCCTGAAGAAGCTCCTACTACTAAATAATTTCCCATAACTAAGATTGTATAATTGATGATGTGATTCAATTAGAACAATCAATTAATCAAAATGTTCAATGTAATTGAAAAAATAAAAAGCTGCTAAACGCTTAATAAACCCACTTTGTATAAACTTGTTATGGGTTTATTATCCCAAAATAATTCAAAGCCAGTCAAACCTGCTGACAAATAATTTTCTTTGATTTGAGTATAACTCATGCCATTACTTTTGCCAATACTCAATAAGGGCAGCAATTGCAAAAGCCATTTCCCTTTTTCTGGCTCAACACTAATTTCAATTTCCGATTTATTATTGTGAAAACGCATGGACATCTCTTCCCATTTATTTCCTTTTTTAGACTTTTGAATAATTGATGTAGTTGGCGAAATTCCCAACCATATCACCTTACTATGATTATTAGCAACAACTTCAGGCTCATTGACAGCTTTTAAAATATAGTCAACCGAAATGGTAGTTTTGGGTATTTTAAATTCGAACCACTTTTGCAAAGGCATTTCAAAACAAGCACCATGCATATAATTTAATAAAGCTTTTTTTAACCCAAACCCAAAAATTTCATGATTTGCCCCCGTTAAATCAACATGTTCAATATCGTTATTAGCAAATGTTCCAATTGCATCATTTACTTTTTTTACTTTGTATTTTTCAGGAGATAATCCCACTGGGCTATGAGCAGTCATGGTAAACAAATGCCAAAATGCTGATTGCAAAACACCAGTTTCAAAAAGCTGTCTCACCATTTCTAAGGAGTCTACCGTTTCTTGTACAGTTTGTGTTGGAAAACCATACATTAAGTAAGCGTGAACCATAATGCCAGATTCCGAAAAATGCTTACTTACCTTTGCAACCTGTTCAACCGTAATACCTTTATTAATTAGGTTTAATAGCCTATCTGAAGCAACTTCCAAACCACCACTTACCGCTATACAACCTGCTTCTTTTAATAGTAAACATAAATCACGAGTAAAGCTTTTTTCAAACCTCACATTTGCCCACCAACTCACCACTAATTTTCGTTTTATAATTTCAATAGCTACTGCTTTCATTAAAGATGGCGGAGCTGCTTCGTCCACAAAATGAAAACCATTTTCACTTGTTTTTTCAACAAGCTCTTGCATCCTATCAACGATCAAAGAAGCAGCAATTGGCTCATAGCTTTTTATATAATCTAATGAGACATCACAAAAAGTGCATTTTGCCCAATAACAACCATGCGCCATGGTAAGTTTATTCCATCGTCCATCACTCCACAAACTATGCATTGGATTGATAACTTCAATAGCAGAAATGTATTTATCTAATAATAAACCATCATAATCAGGTGTGCCAATCTGTCCTTGTTTATAATCAGCACAACTTGTATTGTTAATGTATTTTACTTCCCCATTCACCAACGTAAAACAACGCTTAAGTTCATTTTGTTCTTTTTTTCCATCTAGGTGTTCAATCAAAATTTCAAGTGGCGCTTCCCCGTCATCTAAAGTAATAAAATCATAAAATTCAAAAACGCGAGGATCACTTAAGGACCTTAGTTCAGTATTCGCAAAACCCCCTCCCATAGCGACTTTCACACCAGGGAAGTTTTGTTTTATCCATTGGCCGCATCTAAGGGATGTATATAAATTTCCAGGGAAAGGAACGGATATACATACTAATTTTGGATGCACCGTCTTCATTTTTTGATCTAAAATTTTAATTAAAATTTCATCCAAATAAGTGAACGGTTGTTGCAATGCAAAATATAATTCATCAAAAGAATTTGCTGAACGACCTAGGCTTTCAGCATAACGACTAAAACCGAAATGTTCATCAATATTTTCTTTAATTAAATCACTTAGGTCCTCCAAATACATGGTAGCTATATGCTTCGCCATGTCTATTTTACCCATACTGCCAAAGGCCCATTTCAAATCGTCAATTTGCTCAAATCTACTTGCCTCAGGTAAAAAATTTCTAGCACAAATTAAATGAGCCAAGGTATTTGACTTGCCTTGCAAAAACAAAATAACATCGTCTATGGTTTTTATATAGGCATCTTTCAACGCAATAATCCGCGCACTATTTTCCGATAAAATAAAACCAGGCTGACTTTTCAATTGCTTTTCTTCAATGGCTTTAAATAATTTTTCCAAACCCTGCTTACTAAATAAATCAAGCGTGACTTCAATTCCTAAATCGGCCTGCACTGAATGAATCCCTTTTGTATTAAAAAAACCTTTCAAATAGGCAGTGGCCGGATACGGTGTATTTAACTGGGTGAATGGCGGGGTAATTAAAAAAATGGGATTGCTCAAAAGTGAAATTTATTAAGCAAAAATAAGGGGTAAGTCAGGTTGATTTCATCTTAAGTGGATATATTCAATAAATAGTCAAATTCGATAAAGAATTAATATAATATATTTTAAAATAATATAATATCTATTTAACTGTAATACAATGTCTACAGTTTTTAACGTCAAACCCCTCTTTTAATTTAAGAAAAAACTTTGAAAATTATCAATTCTATTTAGCAAATAGGCTCATATAAAGTGGAATTTTAACGAAATAATAACTAATTTAGTTGTTCGAATAAAAAATAATAATTATGAGAAAATTTGTCGCTATCCTTTTATGCGCAGTTTTAGCAGTAACACAAGTTGCCGCTCAAAACAAAACAGTAAGAGGTAAGGTAACGGAAGACGGGAAAAAACCTGTCATAAATGCCTCTGTAGTTGTGAAAGGTTCCACATTAGGAACTAAGACTGACGAACAAGGTAATTACGCAATTAGTGTTCCATCGAATGCAAGAGTTTTAACTTTTAGTGCGTTAAACTTTGAAACACAAGAAGCAAGTATTGGATCAAAAACAGAAATTAATGTAGTATTAGCTGCAACTGTTTCTGAACTACAACAAGTAATTGTTACTGGTTATGGTACCACTAAAAAGGCATCCAACACTGGTTCCATCGCAGTCGTAAAAGCTGCTGACATTGAAAATTTACCATTTAGCTCTGTGGATAAAGCATTGCAAGGTAAAGTTGCTGGTTTACAATCAGTTGCCTCTTCTGGTCAACCAGGAGCTAGCCAAGCAATTTTGATTCGTGGTGCCAGTTCAATTAACGCTAGTACTTCTCCTTTGTGGGTAATTGATGGTGTTCCTGTAAATGCGGGTGACGCCTCTCGTTTACAAACTACAGGTAACTTATTAAGTACATTAAATCCTAACGATATTGAAAGTATTTCAGTATTAAAGGATGCCGCTTCACAGTCTATCTATGGTAGCCGTGCTGCGAATGGTGTAATTGTGGTTACTACCAAAAAAGGTAAAAGTGGTAAAACTAAATTCAGATTTGACACAGAATTGGGTAGCTCTGATGTAGCATACCAAAACCCTAAGTACTTGCCATTAGATGCAAATGAGTTTATTAACTTAACGCGTACTGGTTTAGTGAACGCAGGTTATGCTGCCGCTACCGTAAATGCACAAGCACTTGCTTTAGGTGAAGGAAACGGAACCAATTTTAATTGGTATAATAACATCATGAGAACCGGTCAACAACAACAGGTTAACTTAAGCGCTGAAGGTGGTAACGATAAAACTACTTTCTTCTTATCAGGTGGTCATTTTTACCAAGAAGGTACTTCTATCAACTCTCAGTTAGCAAGAAATAACTTGAATGTTAGAATTACAAACAAGGCAACCGACAGATTAACAATAGGTTTTAATATGAATGCTGGTAATGTTAACCAACGCGCGCCTTTAGCAGGTGGTGCATTCGGTAATCCATTATTAAGTACTTATTTCTTATTGCCAACTTACTCAGCTTACAACCGTGATGGTTCTTACAACTATTCATTAAACGGTGGCTTACATAACACTATCGCTCTAGCTCAATTGGATAAGCGTTTTTTACGCCAAACAAGTGCAAGAGGTAGTTTAACAGGTGATTATAAAATTTCTGATAAATTGAAGTTTAGATCAGTATATGGTATTGATTATAACAACTTAGAGGAAGATCAATACAATAACCCAAATCATGGTGATGGTGCTGCAACAAGTGGTCGTGCTTTTGCATATTACACTCGTTACTTTAACTATGTTTGGACAAATACATTAGACTTCCAACAAAATATCACAAGAAACGGTGACCTTACAAGCTCAACACAAGTTGGTTATGAAGCTCAAAAATCAGCTGGATATTTTTCTTCATTACAGTCTCAACAATTCCCTCCTTCATTAAGCTTAGTATGGCCAGCTTCTGGTGCGAGTCCAACTACAACAAGTGCAACTATTTCTGAATACACATTTGAATCTCAATTCGCATCAACGAATTTGAATTACCAAAACAGATTTGTATTATCTGGAAGTTTCCGTCGTGATGGATCTTCACGTTTTAGTCCAAATCACAGATATGGTAATTTCTGGTCAGTGGGCGCAACTTGGAATATTGAGAAAGAGAAGTTCATGGCTGATCAAAAAATATTTGATCAATTAAAACTTAGATCTTCTTATGGTGTGAACGGTAACGCAGGTATTGGTAACTATGATGCTCCTGCATTGTATGGTTTTGGATACAACTATAACCAATTACCAGGTTCTGCTCCAACTAACGTAGGTGACCCTAACTTAACTTGGGAATTAAACAAGCCTTTTAACATTGGTATTGACTTCAGTGTATTGAAAAATAGAGTAAATATAACTGCTGATTGGTATATCAGAAAATCTGAAAACTTATTATTAAGTGTTCCATTATCTACTACCTCTGGTTTCGGTTCTGCTACAAGAAATATTGGTGCAATGCAAAACAAGGGTATTGAACTTTCAGTTAATATCGTTCCAGTGCAAACAAAGAACTTACGTTGGGATGTAGATTTCAACTTTGCTAACAACGAAAACAAAGTAACAAGCTTACCAAACCATGCTGACATCGTTTCTGGTTCCTATATTTATCGTGAGGGAGTAAGTATTAATACTTTCTTCTTACGTGAATGGGCTGGTGTACACCCTGGTACGGGTGATCCATTATGGTATGATTCTGATAAGCACCTTGCTTCATCAAATGTTTACCCAGGTGCTAATGCTCGTGTATTGGCTGGTCAAGCTTTACCTAAATACTTTGGATCATTTACAAATGCCTTAAATTATAAAGGATTCAGCTTAAGTGCACAATTGTATTATAGCATTGGTAATAAAGTATATGATACTTGGAGAGGTTATTATATTAGTTCTGGTGCTAATACAGGTTTCAACAAAGTTAAGCGTCAATTAGACGCTTGGACAACACCTGGTCAAATAACAGACATTCCAAAATACATTTATGGTGGAAACAAAAACTTCCAAGCAGCATCAACTTTCAACTTGAGTGACGGTAGCTTTGTTCGTGTTAGAGATATCCAATTAGGATATGATGTTCCAAAATCTACCTTAGAAAAATTGAAGTTGGGAAGTGCAAATATTTATGTAAGAGGAACTAATCTATTTACATGGGCTAAGGATCAAAACTTACCATTTGACCCAGAACAAGGTACAGGTAGTGCTACCAACTTGAACGTGTTCATTCCTAAAACAGTTACTGTTGGGCTTAGCCTAACTTTTTAATAAAAGTTAAATATAAATATTTACGAATATGAAACGATTTACAATAAAAAATATGATAGTAGCAACAGCGTTATTGCTATCATTGGCTTCTTGTGAAAAGAGCTTCTTGGAATTAGCACCTCCAACCTCTTTAACACCAGAATATGCATTAGCTACAGAAGCTGACTTACAAGTTGCTTTACGTGGAGCTTATGTAGGATTGAAAACAACAGGTTTATATGGTAGATCATTGCCAGTACTTGGTGATATCATGGCAGATAATACATATCAGTCAGTTACTAATACAAACCGTTATACAGGATTTCATCAGTATAACTACACAGTTACAGATGGTGATGTTGCTGCATTATGGTCAAACTCATATACTGTAATTTTACGTGCAAATAATATCATCAACTCAAAAGTTGCTGATAATGCAAACGTATTACAATATAAAGGTGAAGCATATGCTATACGTGCATTGGCTTACTTTAATTTAGTTCGTTATTTTGCAACGCCATACACTAAAGATCCATCTGCATATGGTGTGCCATTAGTTACAGTATATAATCCAGATGCAAAACCAGGAAGAAATACGGTAGCTGAAATATATAGCCAAATCAATAAAGATTTGAATCAAGCTTATGCTACAATGACTAAGTTTACTAACTCTTCTCAGTTTAGTAAATATGCTGCTAAAGCATTACAAGCTAAGGTTTACCTTGCTATGGGTGATATGGCAAATGCTAAAACTGCTGCATTAGATGTTATCACAAACAGTGGTTTCACTCCAGTTTCAGCTGCAGCACATGCAGGTTATTGGGCTGGTGTAGCACCAAGAACTGATAAAGTAGAAACTTTATTTGAATTGTCATTTGATGCAGTTGGAAACAACGCATTTGATGCATTGGCTTATATTTATTTACAATCTGGCAACTATGGTGATATGTTATGTTCTTCAGAATTATATGCAAAATTTGATGCTGCTGACATAAGAAAATCATTATACGCAACAGGTACTAGAGGTGGTGTAGCTTCTGTATTTGTAAATAAGTTTACTTCTTTCAGTGGTGATCATACTGACACTAAAGTGGCTAGAATGTCTGAAATGTATTTAATTGCAGCAGAAGCTTCTTACCCATCAAACACTGCTGACGCTTTAAAATATGTAAATGAAGTAACTAGCAGAAGAGGTGTTCCTGCAATTGCATCTTCAGGTTCAGCTTTATTTGAGGACATCATTTTAGAGAGAAGAAAAGAATTAGCATTTGAAGGTGAGCGTTACCCTGATATGCAAAGATTACAAAGAAATATTACACGTAGCACTGATTATCCAGCTTCTGCAAGAAGTATAGAATTTACTAACTTCAGAAGATTATTCCCTATCCCTCAAGGTGAATTGGATGCAAATGCAACGATAAAAGCACAACAAAACCCAGGTTGGAATTAATCCTATCCTGCAATTTTATACTGAAAGGCTGCCAATTGGCAGCCTTTCTTTTTTAACGATATTTATTTCAATAAATGAACCAAAGCAATTAGTTTTAGGCTATAAAATTTGACTATGAAATCTATAATTTTTCCCCTTTTACTTTGTTTGTCATTAAGTAATTTAAATGCACAAATACTTCAATTACAAGATCCTGTTTCAAGTAAAAATTTTAATCCAGAAAAGTACTCGGGAATTAGAGGAACTCCATTTTATCAGGACAAATGGATACATGGGAATGTAACAACTAACATAGGCGTTTACAATGATTTAGAACTTAAAATCAATTTGTTTGACAATACTGTATTTTTCAACAAGGACGGCGAACCCTTTGAACTTTTGGATAAAATAATTAGTGTTGAATTATTTCCTAAATGGCCTGATAATACTAACCAATTGGTGTATACAAAAGGTATGAACCAAGGCGGGTTAAAGCCTGATCAGTATATTCAAGTTTTAGTAGGCACAGGTGCCGTTCAATTTTACCGTTCTGATATTAAACAACTATCTGAAATGAGTGAGATTAATGTGGGTATGGTAAAAACATTTTCTAATACAAGCAGATATTATCTTAAAAAAGGAGATCAGTTTAAATTTATCAGACTAAATAAAGAAGACATTCTGCCATTTTTTGGAGATAAAGAAGCTGATATGAATTCCATTATTACGGAGAAAAAATTAAACCTAAAAAAAGAGGCCGATATTGTTCAAGCTATCCAGGCTTATAATAGTTTACCTTAAATATTATTGCATTTCTTTTTATGATAATTGCTAATCCAAATCAGGTAGGTCAATATACAGGTGTGATTCCATTGGATTGTCGGCCGTTCTAAAATCCTTTTTGATGGTATACGCTTCTAATAAATGAGCGTCGATTTGAGTGGACGCTAACTGTGTGATTTGTTGCTCATTTATATTTGGACTTATCCATAAGGATGCCTGCTCGTTATTTAAAATGGTAGGCATCCTTTTTTTCTTATTATGAATTTGCTCCATTAAAGGATTCGCCTTTGTCGTAACAATGGAAAAAGTATTCATCGTTTCGCCTGATTCAATATCCACCCAAGGCTGATAAATACCTGCCATAAAAAAATATGGCTGATCTTTGACGGATATATAATATGGGTAAGCTATATCTTTTTTGGAGCCTTCGGGTGTATAATGTCTCCATTCATAAAAACCTGATGATAACACCAAACACCTTCTTCTCAAAGCTGGCTGTTTAAATAATTTACTCTCTAATAATCTTTCAGCAGTTGCATTTAAGGTATTAAATTTCTCACGCCCCTTCATTACTTCAAAACTATTTTTGACCCATGGGGCAATAAGTTCCCAATGCGCTAATTCAAAATCAAAATCATTATTGGTAGGCTTCACAATTGTCCAATCGCCATATTCAAAGCCACTTTGTATTGGTCTATTAATTTCAGGCAACTCTTTGTTAATTCCATTTAATGAAATTTTTGTGCCTTTTTTAATATTAATTGTATTATAGTAACACACCGTTTATTGTTTTCTATTAAAGTTTACCTTTTTAGTTTTACCTTTTTAGTTTTACTTTTTTTAGGATTAGCAATGATTGTTTATCATTAAATCAACCTTAACAACAATATTTATCGCTGATAGGAATTGGTTACTACTACACCTGCCGTATCAGTCAACATGAAGGTATATTTATTATTTGCATCCCAGCTATATTTTACATATCCATTTTTAGTGCCAATCTTATAAGTTAATAAATATCCGTTGGCACCAACAGCCACAAAGTTTGTAATAGAAGCTCCATTTAATGGAGTAGTAGCCGGGCGTACAGGTTTAGTAAACGCTTGAGGTATAATCTGATTTTCAGGGGCTGGTGTACTAGGATCTAAAGTAACTTTTCCTTTCATGGCACCTACCACATAGGGGTAATCGGTGGTTCCATGATAATGATAAACGCCGCCTGTTGTAATATGACCATGACAAGAATCAAGCGTGCTCATTGTAGTACCATCTGGTTCCTTTGCACCATAAACTGAAAAACCATCTAATGCAAATGCTATAGGTTTTAAACCATTTAAGGTTGACAGGTGTAACGGCGCAGCATGGTAATGATAATCATCTCCTTTTCCGCAATGTCCTCCCCAATTATCCAATTCACCAATTTTATAAGAATCCTCGCCCCTATTATTTAAAGCATTAAATATAGGTATCCCATTTACAGCAATGGCAACGGCTCCTTTCATGAAATTGGATTTAGTGCTTAAAGGAGTTGTTGCATAAACAGGTTGCAAGGGTATAGACCAGCTATTGGATCCTGAATAGGCTTGTGAAATGGGAACCTGCTGTTGCCAATTGGTAATGCCAATCATCATATTGTGATTTGGAATGCCATTGGATGCAACATAAAAATAGGTATTATCAAAACTAGTACTTACCGCTGGCTTAAATGCTGTATAAGCAGAGTCAATAAATGTAGTGGTAGTTTTCGGAATATAGGTTGAAGTTGTGGTGGTATTGGTAGTTGCAGTCGTTGCCACCTCTGACTTACTACAAGCAATTAAAATAGTTATCACAAACAAGAAGCTTAATGAGCTTAAACCAATTTTAGAATTTATGATATAGGTATTAATCAACTCTTCTTTGAAAATAAATAAACATAGTACTAAAAAAGATAAAAATATAAATGGTACAAATTTATAAGGATTTGTAGGAATGGGCTTGATGTTATCCGTGTTTATGTTGGTATTATTAATTTCTAAATATTTTTCAATTTTCAATCTAGCTAATTGCTGGTCTTCAATTGTTAAATCATTTATGTTTATAGATTTTATAATTCCTTCCTCTTGTTCAATAAATAATTTATCATCCTTTGCAAAGAAAAAATTGCCTTGTATTTTTTGCCCATTATTAAAATTCCAGGTTGTTAAAACTACGCCATCCCCTTTGTGATAATGTCCACCTTCATGCGCTAGTAATTTTGTACTAATCATTAGTGTAAATAAAACGAAAATGATTTTATAATTTTTCATAAGGATAGTTTTATTTTGGTTAAGGAATTTTATGGTCTTGTGTAGGTTACGCTCATGACAGCACTATCCACAATTTTATTATTCATACCTGCTCTTAATATTTCCATGGTTACTTGTGTATTAGGGACGGTGATAGTAGGCGCAGCATTTAAAGCATATAAAGTTAAGACATATATTTTAGCACCTGGCCCCTGTGAGCAAGGAGGCGTGTAAGTTGCCTTTCCGTCAACTGTATTGATTCCAAATGTGCCAATTGACTTTGAATTGTCAGGGATGGATAAGGTAGTGGCAGGAATATTATATAAAACTAAATATTGATGATTTCCACCTCCTGGAGGTATGTGATACATGATAATTGCAAAGCTTTTTGTGGTGCTTGGTGCATTTGACCATTGTAAACCAGGAGAAACGCCTAAACTATCACAGGTAAATGTTTTGGGATATGTACCATTATTTACAAACCCATTTCCTGTAAATTTTAATTGGTTTACAACAGTAGGGGTTGTATTAGTTTCCACTGTAGTAGTCGTGGAAGCTGTTTTTTGACAACCAGCAATCATGATTATGGCTACCAACTTTACAAAATTATTTAGCATATGCGTTTATTTATTAATTTGACCAACCCTTATAACAAAGGTTTAACGCATAAAATAAACGAAATGTTAAATTATATTATGCCGCCTTTATGCGGTGAATATACTATTTGTAACTAATACCTTCATTAATTTTAAAAAGAGGGTATGTCTTTGACTCTTTAATACCAGGGATATCGGTTTTATTGTCATTAACCTCCTGCTCAGAACTTGGCGTTGTAAAAGGCATTTTCCCTGTTGGATTAAATTTGCCAGTTAATACATCAATTAAAGCGTCAGTTGTAGTTCCAAAAGTAGCAATCACCCCTTTTATATTGGGCATGGTTGTTGGATTGTAAATTTCATTGATAACCCATGGATTCGTATAGTTGATGGCTAAAATCGTTGGCTTTTTCTTAGTTAATTCATTTATATAATTGACATCAACAGCACTTTTTGAAAGCGATACAGACAAGGGTCCTCCATCAGAATCAAATAATGATTTAGATCCAGGAGTGATCCATACAACTATCATATCGGCTGCTTCAGGTGTTGCTACAAATTCAACTGCATCTTTTCCTGTTGGTTTATAAACATTGCTAGCAGGCTGTCCCTTTTTTTGCATGTATGATTCCAAATAAACCTTGGTTGTTTTTGAAGTAAGCGGAAGTGTCTTATTTTCATTTCTTAATAACACGATCGACTTACGTAAAGCCAAATTAGCTTTTGCTTGAAATGATGGATTGTTTACAATTTTCACTGCAGCGTCTTCATCAACATAAGGATTTTCGAATAAGCCTAATTGAAAAAATTCCATTAATAACTTTGAAATAGAGCTATCAATTAATTTCATTTCTACTTTACCTGCTTTTACAATTTCAAGTAACTTGGTTGGATCTGCACTTCCTGAAAATATATTAACCCCTGCATTAATAGCTTTTATGTAACGTTCTTCAATAGTCAAATTTTCAGCACCCCATGGCATCATTTCTATTGGGCCAGTGTCAGAATTAATAATACCATTGAACCCTAATTCCTTTCTTAATAAGTCCTGAAGTACCGGCTTATTATATGCATATGCAATTTCAGGATACTTTGTACCAACTGGATAGGAGTAATATGGCATAATTGAGGATGTGCCTGCTTTAATGGCGTATTTGAAAGGAATGATATTATTATCAAAATTACCAGCAGAAAATATTTCTCTTTTGCCCCAAGGGAAATGCGGATCTTGTCCACCTTCTCCTGCACCACCACCCGGAAAATGTTTAGTTGTTAGTGCTACTGAACTACTATTTAATTTAGCACCTTGGAATCCTAAAATAACTTCATAAATCATTTTGCCAACCCAGTCAGCATCTTCACCAAATGTACCTTCAATTCTTTGCCATCTTGGCTCAGTTGACAAATCAGCCATATACATATAGCCTTTTCTAAGTCCTACAGCTGCCCATTCCTGTCTAGCTATGTCAGCAAAAGTGCGCGTTAATTTTAAATCGCGCATGGCTGACAATCCTAATTCAGAAGGCCAAGTTGAAAACATGGTTGTTCCTACACTTAATCCAATGGAAGCATCTTTTGTAATATGGTTGCGGGGATTAGAAGCAATAATTCCTGGAATACCTAATGCATCACTTTCACATAATGCTTGTAATTTATTGGCCCAAGTAGCGGTTGTTCTTGCATCTACATTAGCACGTAATATAAAATGTCTAAGCTTAAATTCATTTACCGCTTTAGTAGTACCTGCTGCCATCATCATAGTTATGGGCAAAGGCTGCCTAGTAAACATATTCATTTTTTGTACCAAATCCTCTTCATTAAAATCACTTGTGATTGCTTCACGCGTTTTTGGGGCTTCAAAGGACCAATCATTTTTCATTCTAGTTGAGCTAATCAACATAAAACCAACTTTATCCTCAACTGACATTTTTGAAATCAAATCGTTTATACGTTCAGTATTTGATAATCTCCAATCTTCATACTTATCTAATTTGCCGTTTTTATTTAAGTCCTTAAACTCCAAACCATTCACTTTTAAAATGGCCACATTTCTATAACCTAATTTAACTTGTTTTACAGCAGGCTGTGCTTGACTGCTAACAAAAGAAATAGAAATTAAAAAAAGACAAATAATAAAACGCATATAATAAAATTTAAAAAATGGAATAAAGAAATTAATAAATGATTGAACTTAATAAACCCTAAATAGTATCTTAAAATGTGAATGTAAATTGAGATTTTAAAAAATCCCTACCTAATGTTATTGCAAAAGATAGGGATTTGATATTTTATACTAAAAGGCAAAGCTTAATATATAAATGGTTTTCCATTCGCCATCACCTCCTGTGTTGCTTCATCAAAAGTAACTTTAGCGCCAGTTTTAGCTGCAGCATTGGTCATGATGGTAGCAATAGAATGTTGGTAACCTGCTTCTACTGGTGCGTTAGGTGTTTTTCTAGAACGAATACATTCCATCCAGTTTCTAACGTGGCTAGAAGTTAAAGGATCAGAACCCGTGTTTGCAGATGCAACTATTTTAACCTCTTCACTTGTTAAACTTAATTCCGGTAATAAATTAGGCTGCATGTTCATTTGTTTTGCAAAATTTGCAGTCAATCCACCTTTTGGCGAAACCGTATTATTAATTAAGTTTAATTCACCACCATTGGAATAGTACATTTCAGTAGGTTTCTCGTCTCCATTATGCATTCTTGAACTAAACACCACTTGGAATCCAGTAGCTGGGTCATTAACTGGACCGTAATCAAATACAGCAGTAATGGTATCCCAGTTTTTGCGACCATCCTTCCATTGATAAATTCCACCATTAGCAGTTACTGATCTTGGATTTTGTAAACCACTAAACCAATGCACCGTATCTATTTGGTGAGACATCCATTGTCCAGGTAAACCGGACGAATATGGCCAGAATAAACGATACTCTAAATATTTTCTTGGATCAAAATCTTCATAAGGTCTATTCATCAAATATCTATTCCAATCCAAATCTTCTTTTTTACATTTTTCAACCAAAGCTGGTCTTCTCCAACGACCAGGTTGGTTTACATTCCATGCTAATTCAACCATTGTAATAGGGCCAAATTTTCCAGCTTGAATAAATTCAGCCGCGGCTTTATAGTTTGCACCACTTCTACGTTGTGATCCTATTTGTACAATTCTATCAGACGCTTTAATGATTTTATAAGCATTGCGATTGTCTTCCATTGTTTCCGCAAATGGCTTCTCACAATATACATCTACTCCAGCTTTAACAGCTTCAGCCGCATGATTCGCATGTTGAAAATCAGCTGTACTAATAAATACAGCGTCAATATCTTTTGCGTCATATAAGGCATCGTTATTTACGGCACCTCTAATATCATGATTTAATTTTTGCTTTAAGTAAGCAACACCTTCTTCTCTTCTTACTTTCCAAATATCAGATACTGCAACGATATCAAAATTCAACTCTTTATTATGTTGCAAAAAAGAAGGGAGATGCGACCCTCTAAAACGATCCGAAAAACCTACTACACCAACACGAACTCGATCGTTGGCGCCAATAATGTTAGCGTAACTTTTTGCTGAAAAGCCTACTACGCCCAAATAAGCTCCAGAAACTGCCTTGGCAGATTGAACAATGAACTTTCGTCTTGAATTTTTCATATGGTTTTGTTTAAAGTAATGTTTTATTAAAATTATTTAAGTTCTTTGATTTTTATGCTTCTATAGGAAACATTTGTTCCATGTTCCTGTAATAAAATACGTCCACTTTCAGCCATTCCAAAATTAGGGTAGTTGGCATATTTACTTCTAGCAATCAATGCTTTAAAATATTGAGTACCACGTTGGTATTCAATCACTTTCCACCCGTTAATCCAATGCTCCACTTTTCCATCAGGCAAAGCAATGATTCGTCCTCTATTCCATTTCCCGATAGGAAATTTTTCACGGCGATAACTTCCAATTCTTAAAGCAGGAATTAAATCATATAAGGAAGCATTGGTTCTATTTTCAGCCGTTCCTTGTTTTGCATCAGGGTGTTTATCATCATCTAAAATTTGATATTCCAATCCTAAAGCTGCCCCTTTATTTTCAGCTGGATCTGTTACAAAATATTTTACACCACTATTAGCGGTGTCAGTTAATTTAAATTCAAATTGTAAATCAAAGGCTTTATATTTTTCTTCGGTAACAATATCGCCACCATTTGAAAAACTCGGTCCTGCACCACCAGCACTTACACTTAATTCACCATTTTTTACCGACCAAGTACTAGCAGGAAAATCCTTGTTGTAAGGACTTTTCCAGCCCTTTGTGCTAACTCCATCGAATAATAATTTATAGCCTAATGCTTTTTCTGCATCGGACAAGTTATTAGGAATTAAATTAGCAACAAATATATTATCAGGAGCACTTGATTTTAAATTTTCAGTTTGAATGCGAATATTTTTCCAACGAATTTCTTCTCCTGCTTGATTTGGTTTTTCAATTTGATGAACTTGTAAAGAGATAAATCCTTTAAGTGTCATATCGTCAACAACATGTGCACAAGGCACGCCATTTAACCAGGTTCTTACATGGGTACCAATGGCTTCCACTCTTACATGGTTCCAATCATTATGCTTGAACGCTGTTCTTGCTTTTTCATTGAATGACAATGGATATACCCAATCACGTCTAGCCTCGTCGTAAATTCCAGCAGCCCATCCTCGTGATGATGGATCAATCTCTACTTGAAAGCCATGAACACGATTAGGCGTTTTTTTATCTGTTACTTCACATTTATCATTTGCATCATGTAATTCTGAACGAATTTGTATGCCAGAATTCATATTGTCATTTACTTTATAATCTAATTCTAAAATAAAATCACCATACAATTCCTTAGTACTTAAAAAACTATTGGGTTCTCCATAAACAGTTGTACCCACAATTTCATCCTTTTCAATACGGTAATTTGCATGACCATTATATAAAACCCAATTGTTTAAATCCTTTCCATTGAACAAGGATTTCCAACTCGCTTTCTGTGCAAACGATTGCAGCATAAGGGCTGAAGAGAGCAATAATAAAAAGATTACTTTTTTCATAAAATCATTAATACTTTGATGTGATTATTTTACTCTATCCATTTTAGGTGCCAATAAATGCATAAATAGCCAAGCTGATAAATAAGCTAAGCCACAGAATACAAACATGATATAGTAGGCCGTTTCAATTTGATGAATAGAACGGTAATAAACAAATAGTTTTTTCTGAACTAATAAGGAAAGTAAAATGCCACCTAGTGAACCAAACATGCCACCTATACCTGTAACAGAACCCACCGCTCTTTTAGGGAACATATCACTTGCGGTAGTAAATATATTAGCACTCCAAGCCTGATGCGCTGCAGCAGCAATACCTATAACCAATACAGCCAACCACATATTTATACTCCCTAAATATTGTGCAAATAAAATTGGCAACACTAAAAAGGCATAAATCAACATGGACGTTTTTCTAGCCTTAAAGCTTGGCCAATTTTTTTTGATTAATGACATAGGTAACCATCCTCCCCAAACACTTCCAACTGTTGAAATCGTATATACTGCTGCAACAGGAAGTGCTACTGCCGTACCTTTTAATTGGTATTGGCTTTCTAAAAAATCTGGCAACCAAAACAAATAAAACCACCAAATTGGATCGGTTAACAATTTTCCAATGGCAAATGCCCAAGTTTGTTTATAGCTTAATAATTTGCTCCACGTATATTTAACGCCATCTTCAATAATTGATTCTTCGGTAGGCGCTACATCATCACTATGGATATAATCAAATTCCTCTTTTGAAAGTTTTTTGCTATCCTTAGGGGTAGTATACATTCTTAACCAGAAAAATAACCATACAAACCCCAACATGCCGGTAATTACAAAAGTCCATTTCCACCCATAATGCATAGCAATAAAAGGAACCGATAAGGGTGCTACAATCGCTCCAATATTAGCACCCGAATTAAATATACCTGTTGCTAATGCTCTTTCTTTTTTAGGAAACCACTCCGCAACTGTTTTGATAGCTGCAGGAAAATTTCCAGCTTCCGTCAAACCCAGTGCAGTTCTTGCCAAACCAAATCCAAAAACACTTTTAGCCAGCGAATGTGCCACAGCGGACAAGCTCCATAATCCTGTTGCCCATGCATAGCCTTTTTTAGTGCCCATTTTATCAATAACTCTTCCCGCTAATAATAAGCCAATCGCATAGGATAATTTAAAAGCAATTTCAACATTCGCATAATCTGCATCATCCCAATGCATTTCAGTCGTTAAAGTGCTTTTTAATAAACTAATTACGGCACGGTCCAAATAATTTATAGTTGTAGCAAAAAATATTAAACCACAAATCGTCCATCTATAATTTCCTATTGATTTTTTCATACGCTTACTTTAATCCCTGAATGGATAATAATTCTTTTATTTTATTTTCAATTTTATCATATTGTTTTTGTTGCAAGGCTTCCTTTGTAATTAATTTACTTCCTAATCCAACCCCTGCTGCACCTGCCTTCAACCACTTTAAAATACTTTCTTCGGTTGCATCAACCCCGCCTGTTACTAAAAAAGATACTTCTTTAAATAATGGTCGTATCGCTTCAATAAAACCAGGTCCTAAAACATTACCTGGGAATAATTTAACCAAATCACATCCTGCTTGTTGCGCAACATGAATTTCGGTAGGCGTCATACATCCTGGTATCCACAATATTTTATGTAAGTATGCAAAATCTGCAACTGCACTATCAAATACAGGACTAATTAAAAAATCAGCACCTGCTTGAAGATAGGCTTGAGCATCCTGTGGATTTTTAATAGTTCCTATTCCCAACATCAAGCCGGGCATTTCGGCTTTTTTAGAAACTAATGCCTTGAAATTATCCAATGCTTTTGGACCTCTATGTGTAAACTCAATCGTTCTCACGCCGCCTTTATATAAAGCACTAACAACTTGAATACATACATCTACATCATCCTCATAAAACAAAGGAATTAATTTTTCCTGTAAAATGTGTTTCAATACAGTATCGCTACTATGCATATTTAAATTTTATATCTTGATTCAATTGTTTCAACTGTTTGTTTAGTGCTATCTCCAACCTCTTGTAATTTACCAAATGCAGCACTTGCAGCAAAGTTTATTTGTTCAGCGGGGGTAAAACCTTTTAAGTCCCCATATATTAATCCTGCCATAAAGCAGTCGCCACTACCTACTTTATCAATCGTTGAATTGATATGGTATGCTTTTGACACCTCATGCTGTTTGCGCGTAGTTAAGGTTGCGTAATAATCAATCTCTTCCCCCTCCGTAAAACGATAGGTATTAGCAACATATTGACAATTAGGATAGTTGGTAAAAATTTCCTCAGACAATAGCTTTGCCTGATCCACATAAAATTCTTTTTCGCAAGGACCGTTCAATAAGGGATTTAATGTAGTTCCTAATAATTTATTTGCACTCCAAATATTACCCATGATAACCTGACAATATTTACTTAAATCAGGCATTACTTGATCAGGTTGTTTACCATACTGCCAAAGTTTGGCTCTGTAATTCAGGTCCACCGAAATGGTCAAACCCATTTTGCTAGCGACCTGCAAAGCCTCTTCACAAACTGCTACTACATTTTCATTTAAGGCTGGACTAATTGCGCTAAAATGGAACCAATCATATCCCTTTAGTACTTCCTCCCAATTTATCATGCCAGATTTCAAAAATGAAAAAGCAGAGTAAGCACGATCATAAATTACGCCTGCATTTTTTAAATCCGCTCCCATAGGAAGTGTGTATGTTCCAATTCGATCACCTTGTAGCAACACCGAACTAGTTGCAATATTTTCCTTTTCTAAGGATGCTAAAATTTCGGTACTTATATAATTATTAGGTATAGAGCTACAATAAGCAACGGGTATATTCCATTTTGCCAATGCCTTTGCCACATTTAATTCAGCGCCTCCAATATGAACAGGCATCGATTGCGTATAAATCCACTCCTGTTGTAAAGCAGGAGAGAATCTCAACAATAGTTCACCAAAACAAAATACTTTTTTCATACTATAATAAAGTTGCGATAGGTGCTGGATCCATATCTGAATAAACTAAATTTTCGCCGGCCATACCCCAAATAAATCCATAATTACTTGTGCCACATCCAAAGTGCATGCTCCAAGGTGCTGATAATACAGCATCATGATTGGCAATCACCATATGTTGTGTTGCTTGTGGCTCACCCATAAAATGAAAAATGCGATGTTCCGATGGTACATCAAAATAGAAATAAACTTCCATGCGTCTAGTATGTGTATGAGGTGGTACTGAATTCCAAACGGAACCCGTTTCAAGAATAGTAAGTCCCATCACAAGCTGACAGCTTTGAATACCTTCCAAGTGAATGTATTTATAAACTGTTCTTTTATTAGAAGTTTCAGCAGCCCCTAATTGAACAGGCTGTGCATTGTCCTTGGTACATACAGCAGTTGGATAATTATGATGCGCAGGCGCAGATAATATATAAAAATGAGCTGGTTCAGCGCTATTATTAGATTTGAATGAAACCTCTTTAGTACCTCTACCAACATAAACACAATCCATTTTTTGTAAAGGATATTCTTTTCCATCTGCAATCACAACACCTGCACCACCTACATTAATGATACCCATTTCACGGCGCTCCAAAAAAAAGTTAGCTTTTAATTCTTCAGGGTTTTGCAAAGTGATAGTTTTATCAACTGGCTGTGCTCCTCCTACAATCATTCTATCATAATGAGAATAGGTTAAATTAATTTGATCTTTAGAAAACAAATCATTTATTAAATATTGATCTCTTAATGCTTGTGTGTTCATCGCCCTAGTTTCACCTGGGCTATTTGCAAATCTTACTTTCATTTTTATATATTTATTCGGCGCTAAATTGTTTTTATTTTCTTTATTTATTATCGTCCCATCCATCCCCCATCAACTACCAATATTTCACCATGAACATAATTGGATGCATCCGATGCTAAAAATACCGTTGGTCCTTTGAAATCTTCAGGCTGTCCCCATCTAGCTGCAGGAATTCTGCTTAAGATAGCTTTATTTCTTTCTACATCCTCTCTCAATGCCTTTGTATTATCGGTTTCAATATAACCTGGTGCAATTCCATTTACATTTACCCCTTTGGAAGCCCACTCATTGGCCAATGCTTTAACCAAACCTGCAACTGCCGATTTAGCAGCCGTGTATCCAGGGACATTTATACCACCTTGAAAACTCAATAAAGAACAAGTGAAAATGATTTTACCTTTTCCTTGTGCAATCATTTTTTTACCTATCTCACGTGCTAAAATAAATTGCGCATCTAAATTGATGGAAATTACTTTGTCCCAAAATTCGTCAGTATGATCAGCAGCAGGATTGCGCATGATGATTCCTGCATTATTTACTAAAATATCTATTTGTTGATCCTGAATTGAATGTATAAATTGATATAATGCATCACGATCGCCTAAGTCCACTTGATGATATGTGAATGATTTGCCTATTGTTTTTACCGACGCTTCAATAGCAGCAAAGTCACCTCCACTTGAAACACCCATAATGTTGGCGCCTGCTTCGGCTAAGCCTTCAGCCATAGCAAACCCTATCCCTTTATTGCAGCCAGTCACCAATGCTGTTTTTCCTTGAAGACTAAAGTTGTTTAATACACTCATTCGGTTATTTATTTATTTGCTTTCCATCCAAAATATTCATTTGCATTGTTAAAGCAAATGTCTTGTACCATATTCCCAATCCAATCAATATCATTTGGCAATTCACCGTTTTCAATTTCTTTACCTAAAATATTGCAAAGGATTCTTCTAAAATATTCATGTCTTGGGTAAGATAAGAAACTTCTTGAATCAGTTAACATTCCCACAAATCTGCTCAACAAGCCCATATTGCTTAATGCATTAATTTGTCTCTCCATGCCATCTTTTTGATCTAAGAACCACCATCCTGAACCAAATTGTATTTTACCCGCAACCGACCCATCGTTAAAATTACCAATCATAGTTGCCATTAACTCATTATCGGCAGGATTTAAATTGTAAATTATTGTTTTAGTTAGTTTATCATTGGTGTCTAACTTGTTTAGGAATTTAGACAATGCGGCTGCTTGAGAAAAATCACCAATGCTATCCCATCCCGTATCAGGACCTAACAATTTAAGCATCCTTGTATTATTATTTCTCAAGGCGCCTAAATGATATTGTTGAATCCATCCTTTTTTCCAATCCCATTCTGCAAATAACAATAACATACAAGACTTAAACTTACGTTGATCAGTTAAGTTTATTTCATTTCCAGCACTTACCTTATCAAATATGGCGACGATTTCAGCTGTTGTGAAATCATCTGCGTAAATTTCTTCTAATCCATGATCACTAACATTGCAACCCATGCTTGCGAAAAAGTCATGTCTATTTTGTAAAGCAGCTAAATAATCATCAAAATTCTTAATCGTCATCCCACTAGCAGTAGCTAATTTTCCAATATAATCGACAAAGTTTTTAGCATTACTCACTTCCATAGCTTTATCTGGTCTAAAAGCAGGAAACACTTTTACTTCAAAACCTGAAGCTGCAATTTGCTTGTGATATTCCAAAGAATCAATAGGGTCATCAGTTGTACAAATAACACGTACATTCATTTTTTTGATCATTCCTTGTGTCGAATAATCAGCAGTTTGCAATTTCGCTGAGGCTTGATCATATATTTTTTTAGCTGAGCTAGGATTTAAAACTTCATGCACATCAAAATAACGTTGTAGTTCCAAATGCGTCCAATGATATAATGGATTTCGCATAGTATATGGAACCGTCTCAGCCCACTTCATGAATTTTTCTTCATCTGATTTATTGCCTGTGCAATAAGCCTCCTCCACTCCATTGGTTCTCATGGCACGCCATTTATAATGATCGCCAGCTAACCAAGCATCCGTTAAGTTTTTAAACTGAATGTTGTTGGCAATTTGTTCAGGTGACAAATGACAGTGATAATCAATCAAAGGCATTTTAACAGCAAAATCATGGTATAATTTTTCAGCCGTTTTGTTACTCAATAAAAAATTTTGATCTAAAAAAGATTTCATAGAAAAACTTGTTTAAAGACTTACTCCACGCTTCCATGGAATAAAATCATCTTGATTTAATAATACTGCCTTAGGGGTTACTTCACCACTTGCAGCTTTAATACAATATTCTAAAATTTCGGCACCCATTTGTTCGATGGTTTTTTCACCCTCAATGACTGGACCCGTATCAATATCAATAATATCAGCCATACGCTTAGCCAAAGCTGAATTGCTTGCCACTTTAATGGTAGGACAAACTGGATTTCCTGTGGGTGTACCTAAGCCTGTTGTAAATAAAATCAAAGTAGCACCCGATCCAGCTTTACCAGTCGTTGCTTCTACATCATTACCGGGTGTACATACTAAATGTAAACCAGGTTTAACAGCAGGCTCCGTATAATCTAGCACATCGACGATTGGCGCATTGCCTCCTTTTTTTGCTGCACCTGCCGATTTAATCGCATCCGTAATTAAACCATCTTTAATATTTCCTGGCGAAGGATTCATATGGAAACCTGAGCCCGCTTTTAATGCTGAGTCACTATAGGCAGTCATTAATTGAATGAATTTTTTAGCAGCAGCTGGTTCAATTGTTCTCGTGATTAATTCTTGTTCAACGCCACATAGTTCAGGAAATTCAGCAAGTAATACTTGTCCTCCCAAGGCCACTACTAAATCGGCACAATAACCTACTGCAGGATTTGCAGATATACCACTAAACCCGTCACTACCGCCACACTTTACCCCTAAACAAAATTTACTTAATGGCGCTGGTGCTCTTTGTAATTTATTCGCTTCTACCAATCCTTTAAATGTAGCTTGTATAGCATCCGCTAATAATTCAGGTTCGCTTTTTGATTGTTGTTGTTCGAAAATAAATAAAGGCTTGTTGAAATTTGGATTTCTTGCTTTAATGTCGTTTTCAAAATCAGACAATTGCAAATTTTGACAACCTAAACTTAAAACAGTAATACCCGCTACATTTGGATGATCAGCATAGGCTGCAAGTAATTTACTTAATACTGCAGCGTCTTGTCTAATTCCTCCACAACCTCCTTGATGATTTAAAAATTTAATGCCATCAATATTTTCAAAAACACGATTTTGTTTTTCTGTAGCTGATAAATCTATTGGCAGCGAAATATCTTTCCCCTCCTGATAAGCATCTAATAATTGACGCGTATAATTTTTATATTTATTGGATACCGCATAGCCTAACTCATTATGCAATGCTTCCTTAATCACATCTAAATTTCTGTTCTCACAAAAAACAGTAGGTACAAACAACCAGTAATTGGCAGTTCCTACACGACCATCCGCTCGGTGATATCCATTAAAGGTTCGACCAGCATAAGCACTCACATCAGGAGCTTGCCAGCTATAATTATAAGGTTGGAATGTATAAGGCTCTGCGGCATGGTGTAAATTTTCAGTTGACATACGAGTTCCTGCCGCTACGTCCATGGTTAACTTTCCCACCAATACGCCGTACATAAAAATGGCATCCCCTTTTTTGAAATCTGTAGGATAAATTTTGTGTTTAGCAGCAATATCTTCTAAAACAGTTACTTGCTCATCTCCAATTGCAACTTGTGTACCCTTCGAAATGTTTTGTAAGGCTACCCAAACATTATCTTTTGGATTAATTTTTAAAACGTTCTTTTTCATATTCCCAATATAGTTTTCATTCCGTCTGAATTAATTTTCAATTTCCATGCTTCTACTTTTTCAATAAATTGAATGTTTGCACAAAAATCAGCTGTGTTAATTTGTCTATTATGTTCTTTACTCATGTACAATGCAAATGCCGCAAATCCCAAACTCATTCTCTCAGAAGTTGTATTTGAAATAGTAGCAAATTTTTCCATTAAAAATTGATTGCGCATTTTCATTTTTTCTTCAAAATTCAAAGCTATGCTTATCCATTTATGTTCTATAAAAGGATTGGCGAAACGCTCTAACACACTTTTAGCAAAATTGCTTGCATCCTCGGCACTAATATTTCCCCCCACAACACATGGAGCGATTTCTTCTAAAGCTAGGCTCGTAATGAAAGTGTTAAACGCTTTATTTTCCATCGCCTGAATGACTGTTTCAAAACCTGCCATGATTGCTACTGCAGTACAAAAAGTATGTGTACCATTTAACAACCTTAATTTTAATTCTCTAAACTTAACAATGGCAGGAGCCACAACGACTCTCTCATCAATTGTAGTAAATGAAATTTTAGCAATCGTTGAAGGTTTATTGGATTCAATAGCCCATAACGCAAAAGGCTCGCTGCTAATTAATAATTTATCCTCATAACCCAACTTTTCTTGTAACTCTTGGGTTTCTTTTTCATTTAATTTTCCCGGCACAATTCTATCCACCAAAGTGTTACAAAACTCATTTGCCTCATCCAACCAATTGGTAAATGCTTGAGGCAATTGATGAATTTGAATGAGCTCTTTTATAATAGATTTTAATAAAATGGCATTATCTGGAATAAGTTCTGTAGGTAAAATTACCCAACCTTTTGATGCGTCACCATTGAAGTGATTGTACCTAGCATATAACAACGCTAATAATTTTGCTGGAAAAGAATTAGGTGCTTCTGGACCTAAGCTGTCTTCCTTATCTAATATCAAGCCCGCCTCTGTTGTATTCGAAATAATAACTTCAATATTTTCGGAAATGGCTAAATCTAATAATGTACTCCAGGAAGCTTTTGCCTCTATTACCCTGCTAATGGAAGTATTGATAAACGCATCATTTACCAAACTCCCTTTATATACTCCTCTTGTGCAATGGGTAAATAAATTATCCTGCTCAGTAAACTCCCCTACACCACCCTGTGCTGTTGATTTAACAATGACAACGCTACCATTAAATACCCCCTGTTCATTTGCTTTGTGAATGAAAAAATCAGGTAGGCCCCTTAGCAATACACCGGTTCCGAATTGTAATACTTTTTCAGGTAATGACTTATAAATACCTTTTTCTTCTGCAATGTTTTTATTTAATAACAACTTACTCATTTTATACTTCTATAATTATTTTAATAACCAATTAACTAATTCTTGGGCAGCTTGAAAATTTTGATACTGCTTTGGTAACTTTCTTCCATCTAAATATTCATTATATAACCATGGATCTCCTACTATGATTACTTTACCTTTCCCCATATTTGCTTTTGCAATCACTGGCACTGTTCCATTAGTTGCAACAGTAACTGCAGGCGCTTTAACTTGCAAAGCACTTACTTCTTTTAAATGCATTTTAATATTTTCTGAAAAAACACCATTACCCTTTTCAGCAAATACATTCCCCATTTCAAAAGCATTATTTTTTACCATATTTACTGATTGATTGGTTGCTGTTACGCCAAATTTTTCAAGTAAAATATTCATGTGTTCTAAATCAGAATTAGAACTGTCATTTGTCATGACTAACAAAGTACCACCTTGATTTACCCAAGATGCGATTTCGCTAGCATCCTTATCATTCATGTAGTTTGGATTTGGATTGTCTTTTACATGATCCGCATCAATAATGATATATACATGTGTATTTTTTAAATTAGCTGCAGTCGGAGCCGATGTTAATGTTCTTAATTTAGCACCTCTATCAATAAATTGTTGCCCTAAGCAAGCGTTGCCACTATTTCCAACTTCTTCCCAAGTATAATGCCAACGATAATCATTTCCATTAGCATCTTTTTTAAATTCATTATTATAATAGGCATCAAGGGTTACAATTGGGCTTGCTTTAACATTTAATTTTTCATTTGTGAAAGCTTGAACTGCAAATTGTAATAATGCCCCTATTCCTTTTGGATCATTCACCACAATAGGTTCTTTGAAATAATAATCCAAACTACCATCTCGATATGGATTACCTCCTAAACCTGAAACAGAAACAGTATTATTTAATGCAATTTCGCCATTATTATCTTTCACACTTAATGCAACTAATCCTGTAAATGCTTTTTGCGCATTTTGTAAATAAGCACTATTTAAATAACCATTTTTTACAGCCTTAAATAGCACCCTGCCAATCATTGCAGAAGCCGATGATTCGAAATAATTTCGAGGATCATTAGGTGCGTCGATGATATCATACCATAAGCCATTACTGTTTTGCACTTTCACAATCGCTGTGGCGTATCTATTTAAAATTTGAATTAAAGTATCTCTACCTGGATGATTTACTGGATAATAATCCAATGCATCCACTAAAGCCATTCCATACCAGCCCATGGCCCTGCCCCAAATATGAGGTGACTTACCAGTTTCAGGATCCGCCCACTTTTGTACTTTTTTTGCATCCCATGCGTGAAACAATAAACCAGTTTTTGCATCTCTAGTATATGTTTCCGCTAACACAAATTGTCTTGTAATTTCATCATACAAAGTTGTATCGTGAAATACGCTTGCAAACTGCGCATAAAAGGCAGCACCCATATATAAGCCATCTAACCACATTTGATGTGGGTAAATATTTTTATGCCATAAGCCCCCATATTCATTTCGTGGCTGCATTTTCCACTGATTTTGCATTTGATCCAATGCTTTCTTATACTTTTCTTTTCCTGTTATTTGAAACAAAGTCAATAAAAGTTTGCCATTATTTAAATGGTCAATATTGAACTCATCAGGTTTGTAATCATAAACGGTTCCGTCTTCTCTTACATAATAATCCATACTGTGTTGGATGTACTTAAAATATTGAGGGTCGCCTGTTGCATACCATAACTCTTCAATACCTTTTAAAATAACCCCTTGATCATAACTCCATCTTGCTCTAGCTCCAGGGGCAGGTTTTACAGCAAAGGAATCAGGCCAAATTTGCATCACCGTTGCAGCAATTTTTTCAGCCAAGCTTGTAGAAAATGTCGGAACTAATTTTTTTAATTGTATCGTATCAATGGATACATTTTCAGCATTCACTTTTTTTAGCATCGGTGTTATAGCTGAATGCAATAGGGTAGATTGCTGAATGGAGATACCATCCGCTTCCTCTAAATAAATACCTTCTCTTGTTTTGAAAAAAGAGTTTTTAATCGAAACGTTTTTAACCTGCATTTCAGGAATTCCTCTAACAAATAGGGCTTTGCTTGCACCATCCACTACCACATTTTCAATATCAAAATTTCTGAAAATTGGAGTGGCCTCTGTTACAGGGAATTTTTGAATTTCAAATTTATCTTCTTGTCCATTTAATTTTATAGGGTCCGTTGCATTGTAGTACATGTCAAATAAAATGGCTTCACCCACAATATCTTTCATACGAATATTTTTCGCATGTATATTTTCAACGACCCCACCACGTCCTCTTACTGTTTTAAAACGAAGACCAATATCCGTTCCAATAAATGTACATCCGTCAATATAAATATTTTTAGCACCGCCACTCATTTCACTTCCAACTACAAAACCACCATGTGCATGATACACAGTACAGTTTTTAACTATCAAATTTTGTGTTGGCATTCCGCGTTTTCTTCCATCTTCATCACGGCCACTTTTAATTGTGATACCATCATCACCTGTATCAAAAACGCAATCTTCTAAAATTGTATTTGAGCAACTTTCTAAATCAATAGCGTCTGTATTGGTACCCCACCATGGATTTTTTACAATAACCCCTTTTATGGTAAGGTCTTTACTCATTAAAAAGTGAGTTGTCCATGCTGGAGAGTTTTCAAATGTAACTCCTTCCACTAATACTTTTTGGCACTCGCTTATACGCAACATATTTGGTCTTAAGAAATCCTTGATGCCTTCAAAGTCTTGTAATTTTTTACCTGCAGTTAATTTACCAATGTCTTTACGAGAAGCTGCTTCTACAGCAGCCTTTGATGGATACCATGTTTTATTATCCTCCGTCAAAGCACCACCAAAAACTTTCAAATGTCTATTCCATTCAGCTTCTGAAAGTTTATCTTTTTTGATTGGTCTCCAATACAACCCGTTGCCATTAAATACCCCTGATCCAGTAATTGCAATGTTGGTTTGTTTTTCAGCAGAAATAGGTGATTTACATCTTGCTGCATCAACCCCTTCAAAAGAAGAAACTACTAAAGGGTATTGCGCAAAATCTGAAGTAAAAATAACCAAAGCACCTTTACTCAAATGCAAATTCACATTTGATAACAAAACAATGGGACCTGTTAACCATTGACCTTGTGGAATTAATACTACACCCCCTCCCTTATTATGCATTTTTTCGATAGCATTGTTAATGGCAATGGTGTTTACAAAATCTCCATTGGATTGAGCCCCTGTTGAAACAATTGAAATCGTGTCTTTTTTAAATGATGTTTTAGCAATTGTAAAATTGGGCGTGTTTTGTGCATGACATGCGATAGCAATTGCAAGGCACAAAATGGTGTTAAGCAGTCGTTTCATAGGATGATAAATATACTCAAAATGCCCCCTTTGTTGGGAAACCTGCACTTAAAAAGGGTTATTTTTTACGCAAACGATTTCGGTTAAAATGAGCTAAAATCACTAACTTCACATTATAATTATTTGATTTATGCGATTCGAAGCCATCACTATAAAAGATATTGCGAAAGCCCTTGGACTTTCGACATCTACGGTGAGTCGTGCACTTAGAGATAGCTATGAAATTAGTCCAAAAACCAAGGAAATTGTCATAAAATACGCGAAGGAAAATAATTATCGCCCTAACCCTATTGCACTAAGTTTAAAGGAGAAAAGAAGCAGCTCAATTGGAGTATTGGTAGGCGAAATAGCCAATAGTTTTTTTTCACAAGCCATTAATGGTATTGAATCCATCGCCCACGAAAGAGGATATAATGTAATTATAGCTCAAAATAAGGAGCAATTGGAAAGAGAAGACTCTGCACTTCAATATTTAGCATCCCGAAGTGTGGACGGAATACTATTATCCGTGTCGGCTCAAACTTCCAATTTTGATCATATTAAAAAATTATACGAGCGCTCCATGCCAATGGTGAGCTTTGATTGTGTAGTTGATTTTGATGGAATTCATAAAGTAATCGTAGACAATGCAAAAGCGGCCTTCGACGGAACTGAACATTTAATCAATAAAGGATTCAAAAATATTGCCTGTGTAGCTAGCTCCTCCTTCCTATCTATAACAAAAGAAAGGGTAAAGGGATATATAGAGGCCTTACAAAAACACAAATTACCGATTCACGAAGCAAATATTCAATACATAGTACATGGTGGCGTTAAAGCTGAAGAAATTTATGACGCTATGGATGTGCTAATGAATCAAAAAAATAAACCTGACGCACTTGTTGTTTGCTCTGACCGCCTGACCACCAATGTGATGCGTTATTGCCAACAAAAGAATATACATATTCCCAATCAATTAGGATTAATTGGATTTAGCAATTTGGATTTGACCGATTTATTAACTCCTTCCTTATCTGTACTTATGCAACCAGCATATGAAATGGGCAGAACAGCCGCTGATTTATTAATAAAAATGATTGAAAGTAAAAGACCGGTTACCGATTTTGAAACAGTTGTACTTACTTCAGATTTAATTGAAAGAGAATCCTCGGTTCCTAAAAAGAAATAAGTTGCTTAATACGACTTTACAGCTTGTCTTGCTAACAGTTTCCAATCACCATGCTCTTTTGAAAAAACCAATAAAACTTTAAGTTTAACGGTCGCTGGCTTACCACCATCGTTTGTTTGAGCATCTAGATTATGTCTAACAATTGCAGTATTCCCATTTATACTAATTGATTGCTCAGAAAGGTTGATACTGACAAAATCTGATTTGCCAGACGCTAATTTTTCTACAAACTCCTCCTTGCCTTCCACGTGTCCGCCTGAGTGTCCATAACTTAAACTGTCTGACACACTTTCGTTTAATGCAGCACGGTCACCACTTATCATAGCATCCGTCAAGCGATTAATTGAATTTTGAACGGCTGCTATTTTTTTATCTTGTGCATTAGCAAATTGAAAACAACCCACTATAACAAACAATAAAACGATTATCTTTTTCATATAAGTTGAAATTTAGAACTTGAATAAACAAAGAAAGCATAAATATATAAATAAGCCATAATTAATTTAATGGACTCCAATCACCAAATATATTTTTCAAAGTATAGGCACTTGCTTCAGCATCAGTCAATTGATGTGACCACTTAACTCTTTCAGTTGTATTTGCCCCTTCACCTTTAGATTGAAACTCAGCATAGTACGCTGTTTGTTCATTATTAGCGTTGTCCCAATTATGCCAGCCTGCAGGTAAAATATGTTTCCCTAAATTGCATCTGATAAAAACAGTTTTCGCATTCGCGCGCCAAGGTCGACCCAAATACTCTTTTGTGCATTCTTCATTCGCAATCAAATCACTATCCAAAAAAACATAACCAAATTTTTGATGCGGCATGGTTGAAGCAGCTGTTACATATGAATTGGTTAATGATTTAATGGTACAATTTTTAAATACTGCCGTTGCACTTCCAAAAATAAAATCTGTAGTGCCTTCAATATAACAATGATCATAAAATTGTTTACTCTCATCGTTGGTTGCAAATAAAGTATCCTGATTACCTATTAAGTTACAATTTCTTAAAATGAATCTGCTTCCATTTACATGCAAGGCTAATGCCTGACCAACTCTTCCTGCATCATTTCTAATGGTCATATTTTCCATAGTAATATCATTACCATAAACAAACCAAGTTGCCGATGTAAAAGTGGTATGTTTATTTTTATTATTTACCGTGTCGGTTGAAAAAAACTTGCCGGCATAATCTTCAAAACTGATAATTGTTTTTTCCTTACTTTCTCCAATAATCGTGAGGTTTCCAACCCAGGCTGGAATTGTTATTTTTTCATGATAAAGGCCATTTTTTATACGAATGGTTACTGGCGTTGGCGTGTATGCTCTTACTGCGTCAATTGCTTCTTGTATAGTCGTGTAATCGCCAGATCCATCTTTTGCGACCAAGATATTAGGCTTATACGAAGGTCTAACATTTGCTTGTTGGGCTTTTACATTTGAAAATGTCAATGTAAAAAAGCAAATCGTGAAAATAAATTTATACATATTCAATATTCATTACTTTAATGTTAAAACAACTACCGCATTGGGAGGTAATTGAATCGTTAACTTATTATTATTCAATTTAGCACCATTAAATACGACAGGTTTAATCGCATCAGGATTTTCAAAAGAGTTAAAATCCTGCACTTTCTTTGAACTTAAAATTCTACCGGTTACGGTTGTATATTTTTCGCCTCGCATTTCTAATGAGATATCTTGTGCTTTGGCTGGGTCAATGTTTACTAAACTAATATGGGTAACACCTAGTGAATCTTTTGAAGCCGAAGCAGATACAGCAGGTAACTTTTCATTACCAAAAACATATTCATTTGTTTTGATATGCAAAGGCAACATGGTTGCATCCTGATGTACGTTGTACATTTCCATCACATGATAAGTTGGTGTTTTAATAATAGCTGTTCCCTTTGTTAAAATCACGGATTGCAAAACGTTTACGATTTGTGCTAAGTTGGCCATTTTTACACGATCACAATGATTGTTAAAAATGTTTAAAGTAACGCCTGCAATCATGGCATCACGGATGGTATTTTGTTGATATAAAAAACCCGGATTCGTTCCTGGCTCTACATCATACCAGCCACCCCACTCATCCACCACTAAGGCTACTTTTTTCTTAGGATCGTATTTATCCATAATAGTTGAATGCTTAGTTACAAGCTCTTCCATTTGTAAGGCGTTCCTGATAATGGTGAAATATTGCTTTTCATCAAAACCTGTAGCAGGACCTTTCGCATTCCAATCAATCACTGCATAGTGATGTAAAGCAATTCCTTCCATTAAGTTATGTGGAATATCACGCATTAATACTTCGGTCCAATTGTAATCACTTCCACTACTACCAGAAGCGACTCTGAATAAATGTTCTCCATTGGTCCAGTCTCCCATAAAAGTGGAATATTGACGATAAATATTAGCATAATATTCAGGTTTCATATTTCCGCCACAACCCCATGCTTCATTACCTACGCCCCATATTTTTACATTCCAAGGATTAACTCTACCATTTTCAACTCTCCATTTACTCATTGGACTTGTTCCTCGTTTGCCATTCACGTATTGTGTCCAGTCAATTAAATTTTGCACCGTACCACTTCCTACATTAGCCGCTAAATAAGGATCTGCTCCCATTAACTCACACATATTTAAAAAGTCGTGTGTTCCAAAACTATTATCCTCTGTTACTCCACCCCACCATCTGTTCACTATTGAAGGTCGTTTGTCTTTTGGACCCACTCCATCCTTCCATTGATAGGTATCAGCAAAACATCCACCAGGCCAACGCAAAACAGGTACTTTTAATTCTTTTAGCGCTTGAATTAAATCGTTTCTTACTCCATTGGTATTAGGAATTATTTTATTGGTGTCTCCTACGTAAAAACCATTATAAATACAATTGCCTAAATGTTCAGCAAAATGACCATAAATATTTTTATTGATTTTATCCTTGCCTAAATCAGCGCTGATGACAATTGCATTTTGAGCAAAAACATTGGCAACTATAAAAAGTGCCATTACCGTTATTAGTTTTTTCATAGGGTTGTTTTAGAAATAGATTGTAATGTTATTATTTTATATTTCAAATATCAAAATACTGTTTATTTCATTTTATAAATTTCAGTACCTGCTAATAAGAAAGCACCTAATCCGTAATCCTCAAAATCTGGAACGCTTTCGTAAGTGACAGGTTGCCCATCCTTTGGCTCTTTTCCAGTGCCTTGCACATAGCCTAACTTTCCATTATCATGCAAGGCTTCGGAGGACATACCATTCCATGCTTTTGTAATTGCAGAAGAATATTTTTTCTTGTCTAAAATACCTTGGTTGATGCCCCAGGCAAATCCATACGTAAATAAGGCGGTACCTGATGTTTCCTTTCCTCCAAAATGATTCGGATCCATTAAACTTACATTCCAAAATCCATCAGTTCTTTGTAATGGCAATATGGCAACAGCCATATCTTTAAAGTCTTGAAGATATTCAGCATAATGTGGATCGGATTTTGGTAACAAGCTTAAAGTTCTTGCCAATGCTGCAAATGCCCAACCGTTACCTCTACTCCAATAACAATTTTCTCCGTTTGGCTCTTTATAAGGGGGTACAAAATCCTTATCCCTCCACCATAAATGCTCATTACGATTATATAAACCATTGCCGCCATGTTGATTTTTAGAAAATGAATATAAATCATACATTTTTCTAAAATAATTTGTGTCATTATAAATTACGCCTAATTTAGTAAACACTGGCATGGCCATTTGTAAAGCATCAACCCAGGACCAATCGTCTTTTTTATCAGTTTTTACCATCATATCAATAGACGCTTTGATATCTCTGATTCTTTCTTCTTTTTTATCTATCAAATACAAATCAATATAAGTTTGACCCGCACAATGATTGTCTGCATGAAGCGATGTAGCACCCCACGCTAATTCCCATTTGTGTTTTTCACCCCATTGCACTGCATAATCATAATACTTTGATTGAGGATCAATGGTATGTAAAGCCATGAGGCCTTCATAGTAAACAGAGCGAGTCCAAATAGTACTTTTACGCTCTTTATTCGTGATAATAGTTTTACCTGCATCTGGCCATTTATCCATAAAATATTGATTGGCTAATTGCATCGATGACAATATTTTATTTTTTGAAGTCAGCGATTGCGCTTGTATTTGCACAATTGTGAAAAGTCCTATTCCAAATAAAACCCATTTTTTCATACCGGCATTTTTATCTTAGTAATGATGCAATTTTACAGTTACAATTTAAGCACTTAACAATTTGTTTTTGTTTTTAAGGCATTTTATTTAATCCTTCATAACGAACTTTCCATTTCCCATTTTTAGGGATTCCAGGCATACTTTTATTCGCACCATCATATCCTGCCACCATCATTGATATCGCCGTCAACAATCCACCATTTCCTGGCATGTACAATCTTAGTCTAGTGTCCTGATAATTATGACCATTTGGCAAATAGGTATTTGTTTTAATGGGCATTAATAAAGCTCGAACAGCATATTCGGGTTTACCTAATCTTGTTGCCGTCATAGCCACCATTGGAAAATCCCATCCCCAGGTATCCTTCCAATCCCAATTATCCCAAATCCAATTAAAGGTGGAGTCCATTGTGGTTTTGTTGACCTGACCTGTCATTGGCATTACGCCCAACGCAGCTAATACCGATGGATGATCGGTTCTTAATTTGGGGTCCGTATAAGATGCGGTCGCATTTTGTGTAAATAAATATTTTTGATCTAAAGTTGGCAATGGCGCTAAATGATCAATCACATTTTGCCATTGAATATCTTTTGACATGCCTAATCTTATGCGCCATTGTTGTGCAACCTGTAATGCCCATTTCCAATAAACCAACTCATATGTTGGATTAAATGTTTCCTCCGGCTTGAATCTTTCTTGTGCAGGAATGACTCCTTTACCTAAATTAAAAGTTTTTGTGACACTATCCCAAGTAGCAAATGACTGCATAAAATTTGCCGTCAAAAAAATTAAATGCTTGTACTTCTCTAATACTTCTTTACTTGGATTAGCGCGAAATAATTGTTCTGCAAAATAAATGGGGTGCGGTTGTTGCCAAATTAAAAATGCACCCACTGATGATGGCACTTCAGCGCCTTGATTATCTGTCATTTTTTGCCATCTCGCTCCTTGGAATCCTTGTCTTTTTGCAATATCAATAGCTTTTCCTGAAACTGTTTCATACCAGTTCAATATATTTTCAAGTGGCGCTAATTTATTCCATAAGCCATAATGCGCTAAATGCCACCATGTCATTTCCAAATGTGGCTTTCCATACCAACTATTATTTGTTAAACCCGTTTCCTGTGGAGGAAAAAATCCTGCCTCTTGCGTATGCATTAAATATTGTGACAGCACTACTCTTCGTTCAATTTCAAAAGCCCTTGCATCAGTAGATCCTGAAAAATCAATGGCACCACCTTTTCCCCAATACTTTTTCCAAGTTATTTGATTTGCAGTTTTTGAAACTGCATAATTATTGACAATGTATTTTTGTTGTGGATCAAATAAAATTGAAAAATTCCATAAATCAACTGAATTGTTTGGGGTGATGATAAATTCATGTGCTGTTGAATTTGTTACCGTGGCTTTACTTGACCAATTCATATTGACAAAGTATTTGGTAGCATCTAACAAATGTTGAATACTTGCACCGTTTTCATTTTGATTTGTAATGGAAGAAATGTGATTTTCTATTTGATATAAAACGCCGTCATCACTCCATCCGCCTGTTGGATATGGGAGCTTTAATTGCACTTGTAGTCGACCTTGTTTTATTAAATTAGATTTAACTTGAACCTGCACTTGGTCCATTTTGGGATCACAAAAAGTAGTTACTTCCACCCTGTCATTTTCAAGTGTAAAGGAAGAATGAATTTCTCCTAACCAAAGATTTAATGTTTGATGTACGTTTTGCAAATCGGAAATCGCTGCAATAGATCCGTCTTTTTTTAGTAATCTAAAACCTACATTTCCTAATTGTAAACGATGTAAGTTTTGACGAAACCAGTCGGCTGCTTTTTTATTTGGACCTAACTCATTCCATTGTACCATATAACTACTTTGCTTCCCGTTGAATGTATAATTTTTCAAAGCAGCCTCTGGTTGATGTGCTTCTTTATTTTCAAAGGAATGCCAAGCCCAATCGGATTGAGTACCTAAAGTGAGCCCATTTTTATATTGCTCCGGAAATGATTGCAAGCCTGTAATATCCACCGTAAAGGCAAATTTCCCATTTCCAACTGTTAATGATGAAAGACTATCCCATTTATTGACAAGCACATTATGACGTTGGACTAACTCATATCGGTTTATTTTTTGTGCTGATGCAAAAAATACGAATAAGCAACCGGCAATAAGTGTCCAAATACTTTTCATGTTACAATCGTTTAGACTTTAAAAGTCTTAGAAAGGTAATTTATACATTTTATCATATGTTGCCATCATGTTGTGTCCTGAAACTTAAATGATAGCAACTTTCAATTCAGTTATTTTCACTAATTTAATTGTTTAATACAAGTAAGATGAAAAAATGGATTGCATTTACGATGCTTTTATTGTGCACTAAAACATATAGTCAAAATTTGAAAATAGACCTTTGGCCTGAGGGTAAAATTCCTTTACGTGTTAATAGTTCACAACAAGAAAAAATAGAAGTTGCCGAGGTTACAAGAATTAGTAAGGTGCAAATACCCCAAATAGAAGTGTTTTTACCCAATAAAAGAAGTGCGACCGGCCAAGCCGTAATTATTTGTCCCGGAGGAGGCTATGCCAGGCTTTCTTATGATTGGGAGGGAACCGATTTTGCTAAGCTATTGAACGCGCATGGAATTGCTGCTTTTGTTTTAAAATATCGTTTACCTGATTCCCTTACCAGTACCCATCCCGATCAGGTTCCATTGTTAGATGCAAAACAAGCTATTCGAATGGTAAGAGCAAGGGCTATGGAATGGAATATCAACCCTAATAAAGTGGGTGTGATGGGCTTTTCAGCAGGTGGACATTTAGCGGCAACTTTATCAACTCATTTAGAGGAAGGGACCAGGCCTGATTTTGCAATTTTAGTATACCCAGTCATTTCAATGGACAAAGCCATTGCACATGCTGGCTCAAGAAATAATTTAATTGGATTAGAACCAACCTCGGATTTAATTTATAAATATTCAAATGAATTTCAAGTAAGCGAGCAAACTCCTCCAAGCTTTATTGTCCATGCCACTGACGACAATTCTGTGCCTGTTGAAAATAGTTTATTGTATTATCAAGCATTAAAGAAAAATAAAGTCAGTGCAGAGATGCATATTTTTCCAACAGGAGGACATGGTTTTGGATTAGGCTTAGGAAAAGGAGCGTTAGAAAAATGGCCTAACTTGCTTTTTGAATGGTTAGCTATTCAAAAATAAATTAGTTTAAATATCAATCATTAGTTACTTAAACTTTGAATTGAACTATCATTCATTTCAAACTTATGTGTATTAATTAAGTTGATTACTTCTGCACCTGCTAATAACACAGGCCCATATCCATGCGCTGCATAAACACTTATAGGTCTGTAATAATAAAATGCAGGGTCAAAAGCCATTCCCGTACCAACACAAGTACCTTCCACTTGCCCTTCTTTATTAATTTTTGTTGCTACTGCATTCCAAGCTAATAAAACCATGGGCGCGTAGGTTTTTGCATCAAGCCATTTATTATTAATTGCCCTTGCGATGGAATAGCAATAAATAGCGGTAGCTGAAGTTTCTAAATAACTATCATTTTTATCAATCAACTGATGCCAAAATCCTGTCCCTGTTTGGTATGCAGCTAATCCTTTTACATGCAAACGTAACTGTTGTAAAATAGCGTCTCTTTTTGGATGATCTTGTGGTAATACATCTAATAATTCAACCATTGTTAAAACAGCCCAGCCATTTGCTCTAGCCCAATGAAATTCAGGGTGCACCGACATCTCAGCTACCCAGCCATGCATAAATAAATTTTTATCCTTGTTAAACATGCGTTCAGAAAACTGTAGTACTTGTTTTACTGCATCATCAAAATAAGCCTTATCGCCTGTATATTTTCCAGCTTGAGCTAATGCAGGCACACTCATAAATAAATCGTCCAACCAAAGTGTATTGGGTTGTGGTCTACTTCTTGCTAAAGTCCCGTCAGCAAATCTTTGTTGTTTAGTACTTATATATTGCAAAAAGTTTTCTGCCATTGGCAATAAATTTTTATCATTATTTACTTGAATGGTTTTGTAAATGGCAGCACACATAGCGCCTGCATCATCCAAGGCTCTTGGATCTAAAACCGAATGCATTGGGTTTTCTCTACTGTGTTTGTTTTCATATTGTTTCTTGAAAGCCGGATAACTCGCTCCTAACAAGCCTAATCGATCAGCAGCATACTTAATATATTGTGGATCCTTTGTTGCCTTTCCAACTGCTAACATCCCCGCATAAGTTACGCCCCATTCATAACTAGTTAATCTAAAATCGCCAGTTTTGAATACTGTATTGGTATCAATATTGGATACCTCCACATTGACACCTGTTTTTTTATTGATGAGTTGACAAGGGGTAACATTGTTTAAGTATTCATATACTTTATCTAATTTATCTTTTACAATACCTACAGTTGGTATTTCATAGGACACTGGATAATCTGGTTTTAAAGCATGTAATGGTGTATTTACATCTGTTAATTTTTGCGCAATGGTTACAGTGGAAACAAATAAACCAATTCCGCCTATTAAAACTTTAAGGTTTAATCTCATAACAGTAAATTTAAGTAAAAGCAACCGTAGTTTCTGCAATTTAAAAATTGCGAAACAATATTCCATCATGCACTTACCTGAAAAGTAAAGGCAGAAAAAATTGATCTTGTTTCATCCACATTTCTTCCTGAGGCATTGATTTTTTTTGTATTTTAAGTGTCAATAAAATCAACTATGGGGTCATTTAATTTTAACTTAAACAAATCTAACACCTATGATGCTATTGTCATTGGATCTGGCATTACGGGTGGATGGGCTGCAAAGGAGTTATGTGAAAAAGGATTAAGCACTTTGGTTTTGGAAAAAGGAAAAATGGTAGATCATATAAAGGATTATCCAAACGCTGATAAAGATGCTTGGGATGATACATTCAGAGGTATGTTATCAGATGAAGACAAAGCAAAACAACATGTTCAAGTAAGAAGTGGATATATCAATGCATTTTCTAGAAATTTTTTCACCAATGATTTAGAAAATCCTTACCAAGAAGTTCAAAGATTTGATTGGTTCAGAGGCAATCAAGTTGGTGGTCGTTCCATTACATGGGGAAGGCATACCTATCGATGGTCAGATTTAGATTTTGAAGCAAATGCAAAGGAAGGAATTGCCATTGATTGGCCCATTAGATATAAAGACATTGAACCTTGGTATAGTTATGTAGAAAGATTCATTGGTGTAGCGGGAGAAAAAAGAAATTTACCGCACTTGCCTGATGGTGATTTTTTAAAGCCGCTGGAAATGAATTGCATTGAAAAACATTTTGCAGATCATGTGCAAGATGGATTCAACGGTCGACCAGTAATGATGGGCAGAGTAGCGCATTTAACGGAAACCAAACCATGGCATGCTGCTTTGGGAAGAGGAACTTGTCAAAATAGAAACCGATGTGGAAGAGGTTGCCCATTTGGAGCCTATTTCAGCAGTAATGCAGCAACACTTCCTGCAGCAAATAATACTGGCAAGCTTACAATAAGACCAAACTCAGTGGTGCATTCTATCATCATGGATAAAAATACCAATAAAGCTAAAGGTGTTTTAATTATTGATAGTGAAACAAATAATACAATTGAAGTATTTGCAAAAATCATTTTTTTATGCGCTTCCACTTTATCGAGTACGCAAATATTAATGCATTCGAAATCCGAACGATATCCTAATGGACTTGGAAATGAATCAGGTGAATTAGGACATAATGTAATGGACCATCACCATAATGTTGGTGCAATGGGCTCGTACGAAGGCATGAAAGATAGTTATTACAAAGGGCGCAAACCTGCAGGATTGTTCATACCAAAATATGTTAACCTAAATGATCAAACTAAACAATCCACTTTTAAAAGAGGTTTTAATTATCAAGGAGGTGATGCAATTAGAAAAAGTTGGAATAGAGGCGTTAATGAAGTTGGCGTTGGCGCTTCCTTCAAAGACAGTTTAATGAACCCAGGTGATTGGCACTTGAGTATAATGGCATTTGGCGAAGTACTTCCTTATCATGAAAATAAAGTTACCCTTCATCCAACACTCACTGACAAGTGGGGTATTCCTCAATTGGTGATTGATGCAGGATTTAAAGATAATGAGTGGAATATGCGTAAAAAGATGAAGACCGATGCGCAAGAAATGTTTGAAAAAGCAGGATTTAAAAATATAAAGGCATTTGATAACCCGACGGCACTTGGTAATTCAATTCATGAAATGGGTACAGCGCGAATGGGTAAAGATCCAAAGACATCGGTATTAAACGCACATAATCAAGTGCATGGCATTCCGAATTTGTTTGTGACCGATGGCGCATGTATGACTTCTTCCAATTCCGTAAATCCAAGCTTAACTTATATGGCACTGACAGCAAGAGCCGTTGATTTTGCAGTAGGTGAATTAAAAAAGCAAAATTTATAATTCATGAACCGACGAGAATACATACAACATTCTACTTTGTTTTTAGGATACACATTAGTATCAGGAACAGTAATGAGTTTATTAGCGTCTTGTGAACAAGAGGCTAAGTTACCTTGGACACCAACTTTTTTTACAAAAGCTGAAGCCGCTACTTTATCAGCAATCACTGAAACCATTTGTCCTGCCACAAAAACACCAGGCGCCAATGATATTGGTGTTCCTCAATTTATTGATTTACTGACGAACAATTTACTAGGTCAAAAAGAACAGGCTTTTTTCAAAAAAGGAATTGAGGATATAAATGCTGATGCCAATAAACAGTTTGGGAAAGATTTTGATTTATGTGATACTACACAAAAGGAACAAATACTAATAGCGCTTGATAAGTCCTCTGCTCCAACGGGTATGACCATGTGGGGGAAACCTATGGAAGAAAATCCGGCACCCTTAAGTTTTTATAGAAAAATTAAAAACTTAACACTCATGGCGTATTTTACGAGTGAGAAAATTGGTAAAAACTATTTAGCATACGATCCAAACCCCGGTAAATTTGAAGCATGTAGGCCCTATCATAATGAGCCCAACTGGACCGAATCCTAAAGAATTTTATTTTTTACTTTGAGCAAGTGTAAGTGCTGAGCTAGTTGTGTAATATTTAGCTAACATATTAGGCACTTCCCAGTTTGGCATATTATTTTTATCTAAATAGCCTAAATAAGATTGCACCACTCTTGCAAAGTGCTCTTCATGATTTTCAATATATTTTGAGGGCACAATAACCTTGTAACCATCACTTATTTTTTCAACGCTTACCCCTTCGAATTCCTTTTGTAATGTCGCAAGTGTTTTATTTAATGCATTTTCGAAAGCTACATTGTTGTCTTTAGGTAAAATATATAATACTGGCTTAAATGCTTCATTAGGACCTTGTTGTATTTTCAAAGTTGCCTTAGTGCCTCTGATTATGGAAGAGTACATATCACCTGCACCATATTCAGACTTATAATTCCATAAGGTAGTCGTTTTCACATAAGTGCCTTTAAGTTGGTATAAAATTTCCCCATTACAGTAATAAGGCAATATTGAATCCTTTACTAATTGCTTTTGTAAATAATCGGGAAACGATGTTGCACGTGTCAATGTACTAAACTGACTTAAAGTTAAATTAGTTGGCCAATGATTGGCATCTATAATTTTAATATCCTTTTTATAATCTATCACTTGATCTGGAAAACATACCCATTGAACCAAGTCCACCACATGTGTCATTACATCGGCAATACCTTCCCCTTGCTTAGTAATATCCATAAACCATTCAGGTCTTGTTAGTACATTGCCTGAAACCGTTTTATACAACATATGAATATTTTTCTTTTCAATAGCAGGGTTTGCTGGCGTTCCTTTTTCCAATACACCAAACACCTGCGTTTCTTGCGCAAACAATCTTTGTAAAATGGAAGTAATTTCAAGTCGCTCTGTCATGATATCATATAACTGCAACTTATTTTGCTTGGCCACTTCGAAGGACTTTTTTATTTTTTGAAAACCCTTTGCATCTATGGCCATAGGTTTATCAGCTAGTACATTCAATCCATTTTGAAGCGCAGTTAAAATGTATTCAGATTTTAATTCATTATTACCAGAAAGCATAACAACATTTCCTTTTTTTTCTGAAATCATTTTATTGAAAAAATCATCTCCAGTATATAAAATTTCTTTCCAGCTTGTTGGATTGTCTTTTCTATTATTGTAATCGTTTATTCTTTTCAAATGCATATCCAAATCAGCACTCGGCTTTGCATAAACATACACATTGCTAGCCACGTTGGGATACATTGTTTTTTGTACTAATGCAGCATGAAAATGACCAGGATCTAAAGTTGCTATCGTATATGTTTTATTTTGTTGCGCTAGCATACATAAAGGCATTGATAAAAATAAAGTCGCAATAAAAAATGTTCTCATGATAGGTTTATAATTTAAAAATCATATTTTTTTCTTCTTGGTCTTGACAACATTGCAGTTGCTTCAGGGTCATTTTTTGCAAAGGCTTCTTTTGCAGGATCCCAGTAAATTTTTCGATTTAACTTCATAGCAATATGATGCAGTAAGCACGCACTACATGAGCGGTGTCCAACTTCAATAGGCGCAGATAATGGAGTGCCATTTTTAATCGCTTCTAACCAATTCACATGTTGCTCTGGGCTTTCAAATAAATGAACTTCATTTGGCCCAATAACGGATTGTAAAATTTTTGGATTACTTGCATCAATCGGCTTAATGCCATTGCTATCGCTTATTGGATCGGTATCGGTTACTCGATAATTACCTCTTGTTACCCATATCCAACCGTCGGTTCCAATAAACTTAACACCATTAGGCAGTTCATTTGATACAATCATATGAACCCCATTAGCATACATAGCTTCTGTTTTAAAAATGCCATGCACATTCCATAAACCATTATAATTCGGATCATCCGTAGGGAAATTGGCATGACCCCAAATTTCAGTAGGACCAGAATATTCCATGTTCATACCCCAATGCGCAGTATCAATATGATGCGCTCCCCAACCTGTAATCATACCTGCACCAAATTGTTCCATTCTTAACCAACCTGGTCTTGAACTAACTCCTTTTAAAGAAGTATCTAATGAGTGAACTCGATCCTCGGTATAATACACATCGGGTGTAGGACCTAACCAAGCATCATAATCTAAATTTTTAGGCGTGGGCATTTGTATTTTATTTCCTCCACCTGGATCACCTGGTAAACCGACTTCAACTGTTTTAAGTTCCCCGATTCTTCCATTACGCACTAACTCGCAAGCTTTTTTAAATTGAGGCCAGGGATCAGAAGCTCTTTGCTGACTACCCATTTGAAAAATGCGTCCTGTTTTTTTAACTGCATCACTTAGTATTCTTCCCTCTTCAATTGTTAATGATGCTGGTTTTTGCAAATACACATCCTTGCCTGCATTAACAGCATGCACGCCCACTATTGCATGTTGATGATCAGGTAAACTAATATGAACTGCATCAATATCTTTATTGTTTAATAATTCCTTATAATCATGGTATACTTTAATGTCCCAATCAGCTTTCACTCCACCATTAAAAGCAGCTTGCTTTTCGTAGTTTAATTTAACTGCAGCAGGTCCTGCAGCAGCTCGGTCTCTATCCACATCACATACAGCCATAATTCTTGCGCCTGCAAAACGAGAGACGCCAGTCATGTCATGAGAGGTAGAAATACGACCACACCCAATTGATGCTACATTAATAATATTACTTGGCGCCATTTTACCCAAAACGCTAGCTGGCACGATGGTTGGAAAATTCACCGCCATTGCAGTACCTAAAGACGCTTTTAAGGTATTCCCAATAAA